>Ga0206937_10013_pt1 | contig 68869 bp, 66 predicted proteins | sample Alteio_BWOrgHeat_11_FD_152923 | JGI IMG/M metagenome (GOLD analysis project Ga0206937, IMG submission 152923) | Enriched cells from forest soil in Barre Woods Harvard Forest LTER site, Petersham, Massachusetts, United States -... | ecosystem: Environmental > Terrestrial > Soil > Temperate forest >... | reverse complement strand
GCGACGAGGCCATCAAAAAAGCGCAGGAATACATTGAACAGCATACGCAGGAAAAAATACTGGTAGACGACCTGGCAGATATGTACGGCATAGGCAGGAGAAACTTTGAGAGAAGATTTAAACAGGCCACCAACAACTCAGTGCTTGAATACATTAACCGGGTAAGAATAGAAGCAGCAAAACGCCAGTTTGAGAACAGCCGTAAAAACATTAACGAAGTGATGTACGCCGTGGGCTATACCGATACCAAGGCATTCCGGGTCATGTTCAAGAAAATAACCGGGTTAACGCCGATTGAGTATAGGAATAAGTATAATAAGATGGCAGCGTAGGATTGATGAGACCTGACTGCTCTGCCGGCGCACCGGCAATAAGTGGAATGTATGCAATAATAACGGGACTGTTCACTGCATATCTCAATTAAGCCGCGCAGAACTTGCTAAATCAAATATACTAGCTACCTGTTGCTAACAGCCCATTTTCTTAACCCGGTAATAGCGCTGTACAGCACACCTGCTTCTCCCCTAAAATCGCCCGATCCTTTTGGCGAACCAGTTTGTACATCGTACCATTCGTAAAAACCTTTGTTTGCAATAACCCTATCAACCATAGGTGATAGTTCTGTATAGGCTTCATTAGCATGCCCGTACAACAGCAATGCGCCCATCATCCTGCCGCCAAACCATGTCCAGTCACCCGCATTTTGATAAATATAGGGTTTTATATTAGGGAATTGTTCAGCCGGGTAAGGCGGATAAACGGTTATGCCGATGGTTGCATATTTCTCTTTAGCTGCCGCTGCAAGCATTTGCCTGTTAATTTCCTGAACCTCGGCCGGCGTATTAAACCCGGCTAATATGGCGCAAACCGAGCCGCCTGTATACAATATCTCATTCTCATTAAAACCGGCAGAAAAAGGGCTGCCGTTCAAATACAGGTGTGGTATATATTTTTGCGCTTTTGCATCCCACAGGTATTTACGCACATTTTTACTGATGCCGGCCGCTGCCAATGCCCAATTCCTTTCAGTCTTATAATTCTTCGGCACAATGGCTAAAAAATCGTGGAGGGCCATTACGTACATGGCATTATCGTAGATATCTATCGCCCATTTTGTTTTTTCGTTGATGGCTACCCCCCAACCCGTTTCCGGCTGCACATCGCCCCAATCAATGGTGGTCGCGCCCGTCACCAGTCCATATTTTTCCGACCACCTTTCTTTTAGAATATAAGTAAGCGCATTCTCCATACGCTTTATTACAGGCATGCCTCCTATCGTTTCATTCAATATACTTCTATCGCCGGTTATGTCAATGTATTTTTTTACAGCTTGTATCAATGATGATTCCTGGTCGGTCTCTACAGTGTTTTTATGTGCAGCCCAGCCCGGCAACAAGGGCGAATAGCGATATTTGTACCCGACATTGGCTTTTGCGCTGTCAACTACCCCGTCAACAATATTGCCGTCTTCGCCCTGTATTTTGAAAAACATCAGCAGCCTGGTTTTTACCTCTTCTTTGGGTCGCGCCTTCAACGACCCTTCAATAAAAGTATTAAAGTCGCGGATCCATACCTCAGAATAAGAGGTGCCTGCCGAGAAACCGGATAATAACTTTATTGCCCTCGATTCGATAGTATCCAGCCGTTTGTCTGCAAGTATTTGCCGGGCAAGCTTTTGTTTCGCTGAGATTTGGGCCGAGGCATATCTGCAGGGGCAAATAATTACCAGCAGTAAAAAGAATGCCGCTATTTTATAATTGATCGTTTTCAAAGCTTTCATTAAGGTTTATATATGGATATAAAAGGCCTTAAAATTATTCAATTATTTTAATCCTATTGCTCCGTTCTGGTAATCTTCCAGGAAATCAAAATTCGTAAAAAAGTAAATACCAAAAATGCTCCGTTTATTGAATGGATTGAAGGTTGTTTTATAATTTACCGCCTTGCAATCATAAGAAAAACTTGCCTGCGAAGGTGTAGTTAACCTAATGGTTGAACCGGCATTATTCACAACATCCTGTGATAAGTTAAGCAGCACACCCGGGTTGCCCGAGTCGAGCAATACCTTTTCCTCCCAGTTTGCTGTCCCTGCATTTATCACGCAGCCGGGGATAGCCGGGTCAAATTCATTATAAGCGGGATTGATCTGTGTATCTGGCCCATCTATTGGCAAAGGTCGCTGCCTATTCAAGCTATTCATTGTATACAGCGATTCATCCTGTGCTGTTAGGCCGATGGTCAACAAAGCTTTTGGTGTACAATCGCCGGGAACACGGATATTGCAACCGGTTAGAATTATTTTATCCAGTTTATAACCGGCGATCAGCCCGCCCGAATAATTCAAATATTTAAAGGGGCTGATCTCCCGGTATAAATTCACCGGATTAGCGATCTGCTGTGCATTACCGTAAGCAGGATCAACTCCAAAAATTGAGTTAATGTTGTTTACCCTTTGTTTGCCGTTAGCTAATTTATTGTAAAAGAACAGTATGGGTATCCTTTGCATTTTTACCGCGCCGCTGCTGTCGCCTACAGTTAAAGAGGCGTAGCCGATATTGCCGGTTACGCGCGTTACTGTTTTCCCTGCCGCCCCATAGGTCTTTTGTATATTGAGTTTGGTTATGGTTATTCCCATGTATTGGATGGTGTCCTTCCCGTTTTTGAACTTAAAACCTGTAGTATCCACAATGCTCTCCGGAAAAACTGCCTCAGCATATATAGACACACCTGCCGACCCTGTGTCAAATATCATTGGCAAAACGATAGGCTTATTGCCGATGCCCATCGTCTCTATATAGATCTTGGCGTTACTGTTCGACTTATTAATCACCGGATATACATTTATTTTAACCGGCTTATTCAGCACCGTGACTGCCGTGTCAGGATAATTACCAGCTTTTGCGAAACCGGAGCCTTTTGAAGATGCTGAAAATATGATGAGTATTGCGGCAAGCGCCTTGATAGAGCGGGGAGAAAGGAAGCAAAGCAGTATAATTTTTTTCATATCAGGTCCGGCTAATATTCACGATGCTCAGGAACTACAAAGCCTTCAAAATTAATAACTTTGAAGGCTTTATTATTCTCTGTGATCCCATCAGGATTCGAACCTGAGACCGACAGATTAGAAATCTGTTGCTCTATCCAGCTGAGCTATGGGACCGATTGTTTGGTGTGACCCCGGAGATATTCGAACCTCGACCCCAATAATTAAGGATCAAAAAAATCTCAACGAAGCTTTTCGCAGCGCAAAGATGCAAAAATCCTGTGAAATGAAAAAATGAAGCTTTGATTGAATGAAAAGTGACGGAAAAATAAAGCCCCCTTGCACTCGCTGCTCGGAGGCTTAAACCTAAACCTTATCACAATAAGTAAGTATAGGAACTTACTCATAATATGAAGCCACAAATATAAACTATTGCACTATTTATTACAACATGTTTGCCATGTATTTACAAACATTTCATATGATTTTTACAATAATTCTACTAAATAATTCAAAAAATGGCGAATATTATCCTTTATTAAAATACTTTGTAACTACAAGGAAATAATATTAATACATACTATTAAAATATCGCTATGGGATATTGTTTTTGTTAAAACTTTTAAGCGTTATTTGCTGGTTTTCTTACCTGTACCCAGCCAAATCAGTGCATCTGTAATCAGTTTGGTTTCCATCGGGCTATCAAAAGTGTGCGAAAGATCTTTATTGGTATGGTGCTCATAATCGATGTCATTATGGCCCATATTGAAGTAGATCATTTTGTAGTTTTTGTTTGTCCACACAACAGGGTAATAGCCGCTGTGCCAGATCTCGCTTTGCTTTGGCCCTGTACCCAGCGGGAAGCTGGTTGAATCGATAGAACACAGTATGGTTATATCCGGATTCTGGCGCAGGTCGTGCTCCCAGCGATACCATTCATTTGGGGCTGATTTAAAGGTCTCAGGCAGATGTTTGGTTGCCGGATGCTTCTTATCTTCAACCCGTAAAATGGCGGACGTTGGCCGCCAGGTATTGCTCACATACTGGCCCGAGCCTAAAAAGGTATTGTGGTACCAGTCCCAGTCCGCGTTGAAATCAGAAGGCGTGAGTGCAAATGCCGAAAAGTGGAAGCCCATCCATCCACCGCCATTCTCCATATATTTTTGGAAAGCAGCACGTTGGGCAGGGTCTTCAGGCCGGGTATCTAAAAATATTACCGCCTGGTAATGCGACAGGAAGTCAGCATTCAGGTTGCTCCAATTGGAGGTGGAATCGTACGCAAAATTGTATTGCTTTGCCAGTTCCGGAAACTTACGGTTAGCCTCATGCACAAAGCTGATGTGCGCCTGGTCGTTCCTGGCGGTGTAAAAAGCAATGACGTGAAATTTTGGTGATTGCGCCCTGGTAGTGACAAAGCATAATAACAGGATGCTCAGCATTAAAAATGCCTTGCAGGTTTTGGATGATATTGACATGGGTATGGTTTATTTGGATAAAGATAATTATTCCGAATAAAACTGCGTTACATAACAAACTTGCGAAGTTCTAAAAACTTCGCAAGTTAATGGTATATCGACTGCAACTACTACTCCCTGTTGCTACTGCAATTTACCCAGTTCGCTTTTTACAAACTCTGCAAGCTCTTTTACATAGCCTGCGCTGAAATCGAACTTAATACCGGCGGTCTCGTAGATCTCCTTTATCGTTTTGGTGTAGCCGAGTTTCAATGCATCCAGGTATTGTTCCAGGCCTTTTTCCGGGTTTTCCTTATAGTTCTTCCAAACGGCAATTGCACCGAGTTGCGCCATACCGTATTCAATGTAGTAAAATGGCACCTCAAAAATGTGCAGCTGTTTTTGCCACATATTGGCGCGCGCATCCTCCAGTCCGCTCCAATCGGCAAAACCACCGCCGAAATCGCTGTAGATCTGCACCCAGGCATCGCGGCGCTCAGCATCTGTATGGCCGGGATTGGTATAGATCCAATGTTGAAACTGGTCCACCACAGCTACCCATGGCAAGGTTTTCAACACGTCCGAAAGCTGATCGCGTTTGGCGCGTTTCAGGTCTTCGGGGTTATCAAAATATACATCCCAATTGTCCATGCTGATCAGCTCCATACTCATGGAAGCCAGCTCGGCAACCTCGCTTGGGCAATGTTTAAAGTCATTCAGTTCCAAATCGGCTGTAAGGAAGGTGTGTACCGCATGACCGCCCTCATGTACCATCGTGGTCAGGTCGCGGAAGGTATTGGCCGAATTCATGAAAATAAACGGTGCACCAGTTTCCGATAGCGGGTAATTATAACCGCCCGGCGCTTTGCCTTTACGGCTTTCCACGTCGAAAAGACTGTTATCCTTCATGATCTCCAAACGCTCTCCCAAATAGCTGCTGATGTTTGTAAAGCACTGAATCGATTTCTCTATCAAATCATTTCCGTTCTGAAATGGCTTCAAAGCCGCTTTACCGGTGGTATCCACATCCATATCCCATGGGCGTAATGTGCCCACGTCTAAAGCCTTTTTGCGCTCATCCGCACGCACGCGCAGTATCGGCACTATCTCTTTCTCAATCGCTTCATGGAAAGCGTAGCAATCCTGCGGCGTATAATCAAAGCGACCCAGCGCCTGGAACATATAATCCCTAAAGTTTTCGAAACCGGCATTCAGCGCCACTTTATGGCGCAGCTTGCGCAGGTGATCGAATAGCTTATCCAGCGTTTCCTTGTCCTGCAAACGGCGCTCAGTTATCTTTTCCCAAACTTCCTGGCGCTTGTTGCGGTTGGTATCCTTTAAAAATACCGAAGCCTGCTCCAGCGTAAATTCCTTATCGCCAATGTGTACACTCATGGCCCCGCTTATCCCCTGGTACTTCTGCTGCTCCACCTGTATCTCGGTAAACAGCGGGATATTTTCCTCCCTGAACAATTCCAGCGATTTCTTCACCCCTCTCAGGTAAATAAAAAACTTTTCCTCGTCCAGCTCATCAACATACTGGCTGGCAACCAGCTTTTTATTCATCTCGTTGCTGTACGGTGCAATTTTCGGCTCTATCTCTGTAGCGAAATACTGGAACTTCTGCAGCAATTCTTCACTGGTTGTATCGCAGGTCATGCGGATATAGCGCCAGGCGAAATCCTCCTCGATAGCCGCTTCCAGCTCACTGCGGTCGCGCAGCCATTGTTCCAATCCGGCGGCTGAGCCGATCTCACGTTCGCGGAGTTCAATAAATATCGGTTCAAGCGCCTCCCAGGTCATTTCGAGGTTGGCGGGTATGTATTTTCTTGTTTTTTTATGGATCATGGTATTGATGTGCAAATTAGTAGATGTGCAAATGTGCAAATTAGAACGGAAGTGCGGAAGTGTAAAACTGTTTTAATTTGGGCGTTGCCGCAGCCCGCGCTGAGGCTCGCGAAGCGGCCAGGCTATCCGCTCATACTACACAAGGCATTAAGCGCATTGGCCGGTATCCGCTACTATCCTTAACGCAATCACCCTAATAGCATTCAAATACATTACATCATAAAAGCATCAAAAACTACCTATTATCTACCGTTTTTCTACTGCTTTTGTGTAGCAAAACGCAAAGATTATAATACACAGATTTTGCTGAATAACAATATTTATATAACTGTATATCAATTTATTATATTTTAACTAACTGTAGTAAAGTGTAGCATTCCGTAGCGTTTTCCTGTGTGAAATGTAGCTAAATGTAGCAACCTGCTACACCTGCAAGGCTGACAAAATAGCGTCAGCAGATTTTTTTAAATAATGACTATATTAGTTCACCAAATCCCCATCATGAAAAAACTTCTTTACCTATTGCTCATCGGCTTCTCTACCATCCTCACCTCCTCCTGCCACCAAAAAAGCACCACCGTCGCCCAATACTTTGCCCCGGTCGATTCCGGCGTACAGGTAGCCGGCATTAAAATGATCACCATTCAAACGCCTGTAGGCAAGTTCAAAGTGTGGACGAAACGCATCGGCACAAACCCGCGCATAAAGATATTGCTGCTGCATGGCGGCCCGGCCATGACACACGAGTACATGGAATGCTTTGAAAGCTTCTTCCCTAAAGAAGGCTTCGAAATGATAGAATATGACCAGCTTGGCTCCTATTACAGCGACCAGCCCAAAGATAGCAGCCTGTGGACAACCCCGCGTTTTGTTGAGGAAGTAGAGCAGGTGCGCCAGGCGCTAAAGCTCGACAGCAGCAATTTTTACCTGCTGGGCAATTCATGGGGCGGCATTTTGGCAATGGACTATGCCTTGAAATACCAGAAGAACATAAAAGGCCTTATCATCAGCAATATGATGGCCAGTATGCCGGCTTACGAAAAATATAACGGCGTACTCCGCGGCAAAATGCGGAAATCGCTGGTAGACTCGTTATCAAGTTACGAGAACAAGGGATTATACAAGGACAGCATCTACCAGGCGTTAGTGCTTAAAGAATACTATCACCAGCACATCTGCCGCCTTGCCGATTGGCCCGACCCTGTCATGCGTTCTTTTAAACATGTTAACGACGAAGTTTACGTAATGATGCAGGGCCCGAGCGAATTCAAAACCGGTGGCCGCCTGATCAGTTGGGACAGAAGCAAGGAAATGCACAACATTATCGTACCTACCCTGTGCATTGGCGCCAAATATGATACCATGGACCCCGTATATATGAAATGGATGAGTACCCAAATGCCGCAGGGCGCCTACCTATATTCACCCAACGGCAGCCACCTCGCCATGTGGGACGATCAGCAGGTGTACATGAACGGTGTGATAAAATTCATCAAAGATGTTGATGATGGCTCGTTTAAGCCGCATCAATAATTCTTTGGAAACAAAAAGATTGTCCATAGACGATAGTCGATAGACCATAGCCATGAAATTCGATCAATAGCTATGGTCTATCGTCCATGGACTATGGACTACTGCTTCTTATACAACGTCTGCGACAATACCTTCAACCCATCCTCATAAGTAGTTGGCTTAAAATTAAACGCCTTTTCAAATTTATCCGAGTTGAAGTTATAGTCGTGGTCGAATTGATAGTACATTTCCACCACCTCTTTGGTCATTTTATCAAACAAGCCAAACAGCTGCAGCATAAACTTATTGATGGCAAAATATTTTGGTTCTACGCCATAGGTTTTGCCGATCAGCTCCAACATCTGCTTGCCGGTAATTGGTTTTGCAGTGGGCATATGCCATATTTGATTGGCGCTTTCAGGCGTTTGGCCCAACAGGTACATCGCCTTGCCCATGTCGGGTATGTAGCTATAATTGTGCAGTTTTTTCACATCTCCCACCCACTGCGCACGCTCGCCTTTTGCTATTTTATCAATCACCATCATGTCAAGCACAGCATTCATATTGCCCATGCCGTAGAAATCAGCGCCGCGGGCGATGGTGGCGTTGATTTTACCTGCTTTTACTTCGTCCATTAGCCTTTCAGCAATCCCGGCACGTACCTCGCCTTTTACGCTCACAGGTTTGTAAGGCGTATCTTCGGTGATGGGGCCGTCAACCAGTCCGTACATATAAACGTTGTCAAAAAAGATCAGCCTTGCCCCGGCGTCTTTCACGGCATTCATTACATTCTGCATAATGATAGGCCATTGCTGCCGCCAAATGTCCTTATTATAAACTAATCCGGCGGTTAGGTAAACAATGTCCGATCCTTTTACCACGGCAGATACATCCTGCTGGCTCAGCAGGTCGGCCTTTTGCCAGGTCGTATTTTTCCCGCCGGTTTTAATTTCCTTGCGACTGGTTAAGCGGATGGTTTCGTTATTATTGGTCAGTTCGCGGGTTAGTGCATTGGCAACTGCGCCGCCGGCTCCTAATATGGTATGCATAATTTTATCTGTTTTGATAGATCAAAGGTAGTGCTGTGTTGACAGCCAAAACGTTAACAAAAGATAAGAAAACGAACTGCTTACAGAAAGAATTTATAGCCCATTAAAAGCTTAATTTGCGAGTTCCAGGTCCCGAAGATATGTTTCGATTAAGGCAAAACCTTTTTGTTTTGCTTCATCAGAAGAATGTTCACTCTGTAAATAAATAGCCCAACCCATTGGAGTTCCATCATATATCTTGTCCGGCATATCACGCCTTGCGCCTGCTTCAACCAACAATTTCACCGAATCAAGTGAACCGGAGCTTACCGCCTGGTGCAAAGGTGTAGCGTGACTATGGAAGCCGCTGGTTACTGCCGGGTAACCATCAGGATCGGTTCCCATTTCCAATAACCGCTTTATCATGTTTGCTTTTCCATAATATGCCGCAGCCGCAAGCGCGGTTAATTTTTCAGTATCACTCGCATGAGCGGCCAAATGGCCAATGTCATCCATATGTTCAAGGCAAACGGCCAATGCTAAGTTAAGCTTGCTACCGTGGTCGATTAAATGTTGTGCAGCGTTTAAATTTCCATTTGTCAAAGCAATCATCGCAACATCAGGCGAGGCGCCTGCATCTATAAGAAGATCGATCATTGGTATCTGAACACCACATTCACGGGGAATGTAGCCGGAAGCTACCAAAGCAAGTGTATAGTCAATTTGCTGCTGACAGGTATCCGGCGATTCGCGTTTTACTGCTTGTATTAATAAATTTGTTATCTCAATTATATTAGCCGGCAATTTATCCACCCGGATAGGATTATCCGCCACAAACCAAAGCAGGTATGGATCTTTGAAATAACCGTTTTCATTATTGCGTAATCGATCTCTAACCAAACCGGGATCGCTGGTAATTAAATCCTCCAGTTCAGCGATGTTGCCGGCATCTATTGCCGAAACAGCAAGCTGGAATGAAGAACTTATGCTGTCTGGCTTTTTCATAAATACCCGTTTTAATACAAATTTAAGATATTACAAAAATATTAAAGGGTTATCACCTTACCATCTCCATTACCCGCCGCCTGATACGCGACAAAGAGACAGGCGTAATGCCCAAAAAATGCGCGATATAATGCTGTGGGATGCGCTGTAATACTTCTTTACCTGTACTGAGTAAACTCATATACCGTTCTTCGGGCGTTTGGGTAACGAAGGATGCTACCCTGTCCTCATAACAGCAGAGATAATGCTCGGCCAACTGGCGGCCAAAACGTTCCATTTTATAGGCCAATACCGGGTTTGCCAGCATTTGCTCCATATCGGTACGGGTAAAAGTGATGAGCCGGGTATCTTCCAATGCCTGTATATAGCTAAAGCCAGGCTGGCGGGTGAGGTAGCTTTTGTAGGAGCCTACAAATTCATTTGTAAAACTGAAATAGCTGGTGATCTCCTCGCCATCTTTCATATAGAAATACCGTACCGCGCCCGAAACAAGGAAACCGACCTTATCGCAAATCTTGCCGTATTCGGCAAAGTAATGCTTCTTTTTCAACAGGCTGAATTTGAGGTGCTGCGTGAATACGATCCACTCCGCCTCGTTAAATTCTACATATTGTGCCAGTTCACGCCTGAACAGTTCTAAAGCAGCGGCTATCTCCATATTCAAAGCTAACGATTAAAGCCTGAACTTTTTCCGGCGTTTTTCGGCTCGCTGTTCGTCAGGGTCGGGTTTGAATGGCAGACCGGAGATCTTGCCGATATATTCAACCGGCAAACCGGCATGAACAGCGAGCTTAATAATGCGCTCGTGGTACCAGTCGTAAGGTAGTATGTGTGTATTTATAGCGTGAGGCTTTGTAGTAAAAACATGTGCCTGGTAAATTTCACCGTCTTCGCCCAGGCAGCTCAGCAATTCCAGCTGCAGGTCGTTCGTGTTGGGATCAGGGTTGAAGAAACTATCCTTCTCCTCGTCATTAACCTCTATCAGCACACCCCAAACCGCAGCATCAGCCTCAAATGATGGCGATATATTGGCCTTTGACGAATCATCGGCAGCTGTAGTGCTGAAAGTAAAATTATAGCCCGGCAATTTACCAATACAGATCTTTTTTGCCGAAGGAACGGAGTTCGAAAATTCCTCCACATCCATATTACCGGCGTATGCGAATAATATCATAACGTTATAATTAGGTATATAACGCCGGTAAATTTCCAAAATTGTTTAAATACCTCGGGTATGTAGTGCCCGAAAAAGAAATAAGCAACTATTCATGCCTGTATTCCTTATCATATTTTGATGAGGCGTGAGAACGGATTCGAACCGTTGTAAGAAGTTTTGCAGACTCCCGCCTAACCACTCGGCCACTCCGCCTGCTTATGTTATGGTATAGATAATTAAAATTTACTTTCCAGGAAGACATAGGCAGTAAACATGGCAGCAAACTTGCCCTATGCCTCCCGAATAAGTAAAAACTAAACAAACTAAACCAATTGTGTATTTTTATAGTTGAACCCTCTTGCGCTACAGGGCCAGTTTTGCTCTATTTATTATTGTTTAATTTTAAATGCCTCCTGCGAATAAAATAACCGATAGCCAGTGCAATTAACATAGGCCGCTACTTAACTATTTTAGCAAACCGCTGGTACAACGCAGTACGGCTGTTTTCACTCTTCGGCTCGTATTTCCCGGCAATAATAGGTATGTAGATTACCCGCCTTCTGCTTTCCTCGCCCACTACCGACGATTGTGCTACGCGGTGCCATAAACGCCCGTCGTGGATAGTAAGGTCGCCTGCTTTAGGGGCGATCGCCAACTCGTTTTCATCACTGTCATGATCCAAAAAATACCTTTTCCTAAACAGCATCTGGTAAAGGCTTTGTTTGTGCGTTCCCGGTAATATGCGCAAGCCGCCATTGTTTGGCCTGGCGTCGCTCAGGTGTATGCCAACATTCAGCATCGGGTTTAATTTAGTGCCCTGGAAAATATCGCGCAGGCCGTCTGTATGCCAGCCCATTTTTGTAAAACTGCTTTCGTCGCCGTTAACATAATGGTTAAAAACCATCCCGTCTTTCTCATCAGTTCCTAAACGCGACCCGGGTACCAGGCTCAGCAAAGTTTGAAAACGGGGGTCGAGCGTAAATTCTGAAAGCAGCGGATGATGTTGGTTGATGAACGCAAAACGCTGTACGATGGGTGATCCGTCAAGGTCTTTTCCATATTTGATGGGTACGCCATTTACTTTTTCAATATTCTGTTGTATCCAGCTATCTTCCACCTGTTTTGATGCGCGGATGATGTCCTGAACTGTTCCCGGCTCGATAAAATTCTTAAAATGTATAAACCCGTTACGGTTAAAAAAAGCATGCTGCTCTTCAGTGATCTCAGCCCCAAGGCTGAACCTTTGATAATTAGTATCCATGAAAATAAAAGAGAAAAAATTAAATGAAATAGTTAGTTAAAAATCCGTTGGGCATTAACAACAACAGCAACACAAGCCATCCGGGCAGGATGGCATTCGCATGGAGATAGCGGTGTTTATTTTACTGTTTGGATTCATTTAAATAATGTCGACTAATTTTGTAGACATTGCAAATGTAGAGAATTCTTTATAAAACCCAAATTTATTTTACTTTTTATATAATCCGGCGCTGATGCGTTCTATTAATGCTTTATTGATGTGGCGCGCGCCAATTGCCGATACTTTATTCAAGAAACCGGGTATGATCTCCGCTTTCTTTTTAAACATGCCATCCACGCCAATTTTGGCTACTTCGGCAGGCTGCATATTAAATTTTTCGGCAATATCGGCCAAAGCATCCATCCCGGCCCGGTGCGCAAACCCGGTATCAGTCGGCCCCGGGCAAAGGCAGCTTACCGATACGCTGTCTTTTAATTCTATCCGCAGCGCCCTGCTAAATGACAGCACAAATGCCTTGGTGGCAGCATAAACGGCCAGCGTAGGCACTGCCTGGTAGGCGGCCGTGCTGGAAACATTTAAAATATAAGCATCCTGTTGCTTTAACTGCGGCAACAGGTAACCGGTTAGCTCAACAACTGCGTTTATATTAACCTGTAACATGTTTGCTTGCTGCGCGATGTCGCTCTCATCAAAATTACCCCATAAACCGTAACCGGCATTATTTACTAAAATTGATACGGCAAGATCTTTACAAAATCCCGCTACTTTTTTTGCAGCGCCATTTTCAGAAAGATCGATAGCAAAATACAATGCCCCGCCAGGTAGCTCAGCAGCGAATTGTTTAAGATCAGCCTGTGACCGTGCAACTAAGATCAGCTTATACCCTTTTTGAGATAATAATACCGATATCGCCCTGCCTATTCCTTTGCTCGCTCCTGTAACTAATGCATATTGATCCATATTGCAAGATTAGAAAAAAAAGTCTACTAATTTTGTAGAGTATTAAAAAGTTTTTACATTTACGCCATGATCATCGCCCATAAAATATGTTGTTGTTGCATGTAAACCCTTGCCTGCTTAACAATTTCATTTTTTATAAAGCGTATGAACTCCCGATATCACTACCCCCTACTCCTTTTATTTTGCGTTTTTTTAGCCGGCACGGTTAACGCGCAATCTCCTGTTTATTTAACTTCGGTTGAAGCACACTTAAAGATTACCGGTAACCACACTGAAGTCCCCGAAACTTTCGACGGCAATATCAGCAAGCCCCAGCAAAGAAAGAAAATGATGGCCTACCTGAAAGGGCTTGAAACCGAAGATGCCAATTATAACGAAGCTAAAGTGCGCAACTTATACAGACTGGCCGGCATTTTCACCAGGCTACGGCTATATCCGCTGGCTATGAAATGCTTTTTTAAAACCATGCGCTTTGATGTGGATAGCATTACCACCGGCAGCCCGGCCATCACCGCAAGTGACGACTCTACGCTTGAAGAACAGGTTAATTTCCTGGGCCCTGATACCAATAAGGAGGTAAAAAGTAAAGCGATAAGCAGCGATAGGATCGTTAATACCTTTAACGATGGCAAAACAGCCATTGCCTATGCGCTGGTATTCCATGTTAAACAACCTGTGCGTGGAAAGCCCAGGATATTTAAACTGGCAAATACGGGCCATACTTTCATCACCCTTATCAAATATAATTCCGATTCTACCTACGCTGCCATTTCTTTCGGCTTTTATCCCAAAAAGGACAACCCGCTTTCTGCAACGCCCATTATTCCGTCTACGTCATCAATATTTAAGGATGATTCGGAACATGCCTGGGACGAGGTATTGGGTAAATTCATATCAAAGCGGCGTTTTGAAAAAATACTGGCCCTTACACAGCAATATAATACGCTGGCATATCACCTCAGTAAAAATAATTGCACCGATTTCGGGCTGAAAGCTGCAACGCTGGCCGGCCTCGACGTATGGGAAACAAAAGGCAGCTGGCCGCTCGGCAGTGGAAACAACCCGGGAATTACCGGTCAAAGTATCATCAACGGAAAATTTGATAATGCTGATACCGGCGACAATAAAGATCTGCTGATAGGCTTAAACAAATAGTCTTAATGGCTACTTATTTCTCCGCCTCGCGGGCAAATTTGCCGATCACCGCCCATGTGCTGGCATCTGAATCAAACACTGAATTCAGGCCCTGTTCCTCGCCCCCTGGGTCGCCCATAAACTCGTCGCCGTCTTTCCAGAATATTTGGCCGGGGATCGGCCGTGCTATCCCGCCAAATGCCCAAAAATTAGCCCCTGCTATTTCCGGGTGCTGCATCATGGCGCCGAAAACATAAGTATACCAGTTATTTCGGCTGGTTGTGGTGGCGTTGATGCCGAAAGAATGTTTATCGCGCGGCAAGCCGAATTCCTCTATCACCAACGGCTTATTCAACCCCTTAGCCACAGCCAAATGGCGACTGATATAATCTTTAGCGTTGGCGATGATGTTTGGATATCCGGCCACGATAGCCGTATCTTTAAACCAGCTCCAGTTCTTAGGCCAGATGTGGATAGTAAGGTAATCGATACTTTTATCCGCATGGATCGTTTTATAGATCGCCATATCGTTCGACGAAGCAATATCTCCTTCGCTGCCGGTGGTGAGTAAATGGTTGTGATCTATTGATTTCACCAGCGCCGAAACATGCTTCATCCAGGCTAAAAATGCCTCGTTGGCAGCTGGCTCCATCGGGCGGGGCTCGTTAATGATCTCCCAGGCCATTACACCCGGGTCGTTCATGTACTTTTTGCCGTTGATGCTGTTGGTGCGATGCAATACATATTTAATGTAAGTATCCAGTTCATCCATACATTTCTGGCAGGTATAAAACTGGCTGCTATAATGCTGGTCAGCATCCCACGTATAACCGCCATATTTTGAATGCGGCTGCGGACCAAAGCCGTTCCACTGCAAGTATTGGCCAAGGCCGCCGCTCCAGTCCCACGTATTGGTAAAGTGCAATACGGCTTTCATATTGCGCTTGCCCATCTCGTTTAGCAGGTAATCCAGCCCGTACATTATCTTTTCATCGAACATGCCCGGTTTGGGCTGCAAGGCCTTTTCGCTGGGTACGCGGAATTTATAGTTGGTCAATCCCTCGGCCCCCACCATTATACGCAGGTTGGTAACGCCATGCTTTTTCATAAAATCGAGCTCGGTTTTAAGGCGTTGCTTGCCTTTTTCGCCGTTGGTAGCCAGCAGGCCGCCATACCAGTAATTAGCGCCTATGTAGCGGTAAGGCTTGCCATCAATGGTAAACCGCGTGCCTTCAACACGTACAAACCCGCTTTGCGCGAGGGTAGTTAACGAGACGCCCATAAATAAGGCAATGGTGAGGTATTGGATGATCTTTTTCACAGTACTAAATTATAAACCCATATCGATGCATATTAGTACTGTTTTAACAAATGATTGTTTTAAAAAGGCAAATTACCTTCTGACATCCGTCCCTGCTCCCCGTTGTTTGTATCCCACAGACAACTCTTTTTATATTGAAAATGGTATTGTTGCCTGTGCGGACACAGGCAACGGGAAAAGGAATTATGCCCCAAATAAAAAAAGGCAAAAAGTACTTGTACATAAAGGCAAATTTACCTACTATTGTATATGACAGTTTCAGAAGCAAAAATGCTGCAGGGTATTCCGTCAAGGGTGGATACGAATATTACCCTGGGCATCGTTAAATCCGGCGCGATAGGCCCGCAGCATTTGCAGGCCATAAAAGACCTTACGCTGTTTAACGATGAGAAAATATCGAACTGGCTGGACATCAGCGTAAAAACTTACCGACTGTATAAAAAATCAAGCAGCACCATCAAAGCCCGTATTACAGAGCAGGCCGTAATGACGCTTTCGCTTATTAAGCATGGAATTGAAGTTTTTGGGACAAAAGAAGGCTTTTCGGGCTGGCTCGAGCAGGAGAATTTTTTCTTTGATAACAAAGCCCCGATTGATTTTATGGATACAAACAGCGGGCTGAAATTTATTGATGACCGGCTGACCGCGTTAGAATATGGCGATAACGTATAGGCAACGTGGAAGTATTCAGAATTGTAAAAAAGGACTTCGCCGCTAATCTCTACGCATCAGGGCGTGCTAACCGTTGGAACGTTGATGACCAGTTTGTGATCTATACAGGCGGCTCAAGGTCACTGTCAACCCTGGAATTAATAGTACATAAAAATGCTATAGAGCCCACCTTTAAATACCAGGTGATGATCATTTCCATTGCCGACGAGGAAGAATTATTTACATCCGTACTGCAAGCCGACCTATCAAAGTCATGGAGGACAATGACTGCCTATCCCGAACTTCAAAATATAGGAAGCAAGTGGTATCAAAGCAATCAGTCGCTCGTTTTAAAAGTCCCTTCAGCCGTAATAACAAAAGAATATAATTACATCATTAATACACGGCATGCTGACTTTGCCGCGAAAGTTTCTTTGGTGCGTAGTGAAGATTATTTCTGGGATAATCGTTTGCTCGATCCCAAATAGTCTTATTAGACAACTCACCCGTTGTCTGTGTCCCTGGCAGACAACTTTCTTTTTCCCGTTGTTTTGTGTCCTCACAAACAATAAACCGCCTCCTTAAGTTATAAGAGAAGTTGCCTTTGAGGATACAGGCCTCCCCATTTTTTGTGTCCTCACAAACAACAAGCCACATCCACAAGCATAAAAGAAGGTGTCTGTGAAGACACAGACAACGGGAAGAGGATTCCAGACAACGAGGAGGAGGCACTTACATACTCTTCTTTACATCACATCCATATAATGTGTAAGCCAACTAAAATGATTATCCCCGTGCTCATAAAAGGAACATGACGAGTAATAGTAATCATTAGGGTCGCTCACCAGGTTCCAATGTGCCTGTAAAGGGTTTAGATGTATATAATCTAATTTTTGTTCCAATATTTTTCGGTCGTATAGCCTAATTGGCAAAGCATTTCTCTGCCAAAACTGATGATCCCGGCTATTTCTATCAACCTTAAATTTAGATAACATTTCATTATTGGTTTTCCTAAGTTCTTCTAAAAACCGATGACCGGTAAATTTCATGAAACTTGCATGCGGTTTTTCTTTTCCGTTAATGGTTACATTTTCCCAAATCAGGTGAATATGATTCGGCATGATGACAAATCCATACACCCTTATTTTTTCCTTTTTAACGAGATGTACTAAGCTGTCAATAATGATCTGTTTAAATTCATCCGCACGTAAAAGTGGTATCCAATCAAGCATACTCGCTGTATAAAAATATATTTCGCCGAATTCCACGGTTTGAATATAATATTTTTCTTTCCCTTCCCGTTGTTTGTGTCCCCACAAACAACACTCCTCTTATCTGTAAATTAGTTTGTTGCCTTCCCCCCGTTGTCTGTGTCCTCACAGACAACTCCTATCTAATCATTCCCGTTGTTTGTGTCCCCACAAACAACACTCTTCTAGTTTGTTGCCTGTGAGGACACAGGCAACGGGGGACGAAGTACTTGATCCTGAATAGCTATAAACAACAAAACCCGCCTCATCAGCGGGTTTTGCAATATTAAAAGGAAGTTACAATTACAACTTACCGATCTCTTGTACCAAATCGATCAGTTTGTTTGAGTAACCCCATTCGTTATCATACCATGATACTACTTTCACGAAGTTATCATTCAGTGCGATACCTGCTTTTGCATCGAAAATTGATGTGCGTGCATCACCTTTAAAATCTTCTGAAACTACTTCGTCTTCAGTGTAGCCCAAAATGCCTTTCATAGCGCCTTCTGATGCTTCTTTCATAGCTGCTTTAACGTCTTCATAAGTAGCAGGAGTTTTCAGGCGAACAGTTAAGTCAACTACTGATACGTCGGCAACGGGAACACGGAATGACATACCGGTTAATTTACCTTTCAGTTCCGGAAGAACTAAACCTACTGCTTTAGCAGCGCCGGTTGACGAAGGGATAATATTCTGGTATGCGCCACGACCACCTCTCCAATCTTTTGCAGATGGGCCGTCAACCGTTTTCTGGGTAGCAGTAACCGCGTGGATAGTGCTCATCAGGCCTTCTTCAATACCGAATTTATCATTCAATACTTTAGCGATCGGTGCCAAACAGTTGGTGGTACAGGAAGCGTTTGAAACGATTGTTTGATCGGCTTTCAGTTCCCAGTGGTTCACACCCATTACAAATGTAGGGGTGTTATCTTTTGCAGGGGCGCTCATTACTACTTTTTTAGCACCTGCGTCAATGTGTTTCTGAGCAGTTTCTATAGTTAAAAACAAGCCGGTCGATTCAATAACAACCTCAGCGCCTACTTCATTCCATTTAAGGTTTGCAGGGTCTTTTTCGGCAGTAACGCGGATGGTTTTACCGTTTACTACCAGGTTGCCGCCTTCAACAGCAATAGTGCCTTTGAATTGTCCGTGGGTTGAATCGTATTTCAACATGTAAGCCATATAATCAGGCTCAACAAGGTCGTTAATACCTACAATTTCAACACCTGGTCTGTCAATTGCTGCCCTGAAGGCTAAACGACCGATACGGCCGAAGCCGTTAATTCCTATTTTCATGATCTTTTAGTTTTATTAGTTTCTGTTTATATAGTACGTGAGTAAATTATTTATAGGTTCTTTTATAATAGTGCCAACGGTTAAATTGGCTTCTTCTGCAGCATGGCGTAAGTGGTGTTGAAAGTTTGCGGCTACTGACCCGGCAAAGTGAACAACAGCTTCGGGATGTTGCTTATGTAAAGGTAACAAATAGGTATTTATTAGCTTGCTAAATCCTTTTATTATTACATTTTGCAGATATTTGTCCTGCTGGTTGTCTAAATAGAAATCGTTGAACGAGCTTAAAAACAGCGCCGGTTGCTTTTGCCGATACACCTTTTCGAGTAGGTTACTGCGGTCGGCATCGTATTTTTTAGCGAATTTATTCCTTAAGTTTTCGGGCATGGTTTCGTCCATAAAGCCTTTTATCAGTTGCCGGCCAAGCCAGTTGCCCGATCCTTCGTCGGCTAAGATATAACCCAGGCCGTAGTTGTTCGGTTTTACCTTTTTCCCATCATACCAGGCCGCGTTCGATCCGCTTCCGCAAATAGTTACAATGCCCGGCGCATTTTTACAACAAGCAATGGCAGCACCAACTATATCATGTTGTACGGTTATCTTGCTGTATTTAAAGAAAGAAGAGAATGCATCATGCACCACCTGCCTGAATTCTTCTGTAGAGGTGCCTGCGCCAAAAAAATAAATACGCTTAATTTCTTCGGCGTGGTGGATAAGGTTGATGTTTTTGCCCAGTAGCTGCAAAATACTTTTCTGATCGCTAAAATAAGGGTTGATGCCGTTTGTACGGAACGATGCTACGGTTTTCTCCTTGTCGGCCAGCCGCCAGTGTGCATAATGTGATCCGCTATAAACAACTGCAATCATTCAGTTTTGTTAGATAGATAGTATGTGTGCCATCTCCATCAAATCCTCTTCCAGTTTAAATTCGTGACTTGTTAACGCCTCTTCCAGGTCTGTTAATAATATTTCGTTAGCGCGCAAACCTACCATTTTTTGCGATTCGCCTTTTAATAATGCATTCACCGCTGCATAACCCAGCCTGCTGCCCAACACACGGTCAAAACTCGACGGGCTTCCCCCGCGCTGCAAATGGCCCAGGATAGTTACTTTTATATCGATGTTTGCCAGCTCCTTACCTACTATCTTAGCAATATCGTAAGCGCCGCCATGCTTATCGCCCTCGGCAACAATTACAATGCTCGATGATTTGCTGGTCAGGTGGCCGTCCTTCAGGTCTGCTATAAGATCCTTTATCGCAGTTTCCTTTTCAGGCAGTAATATCGCTTCCGCACCGCATGAAATACCGGCGCGCAGTGCAATAGCGCCCGAGTCGCGGCCCATTACTTCTATAAAGAAAACGCGGTCGTGCGCGTCGGCTGTATCTCGTATTTTGTCTATAGCTTCAATAACGGTGTTGGTAGCGGTATCAAAACCCAGCGTATAGGTCGACCCATACAGGTCGTTATCAATAGTGCCGGGAACGCCGATCACCGCAATATCTGTGTATTTTTTCGAAAAACGTAACGCGCCGGTAAAAGTACCGTCGCCGCCAATGGCAACTAATGCGTCGATGTTTTGATCTTTCAGATTTTTATAGGCGGTCTCCATACCTTCATCGGTTCGGAACTCAAGGCAACGGGCCGTTTTTAAAATGGTGCCGCCAAGGTTAAGGATATTACTTACCGAGCGCTTATCCATATTATACATATCGTTCTCGATAAGCCCTTTGTAGCCTTGTTTTATACCTACAACGTTTAAGTTGTTATAGATGGCAGTACGCACAACAGCGCGAATACATGGATTCATGCCCGGGGCATCTCCACCCGATGTAAGCACTGCGATCTTTGAAATTTTTTGCATCTTTACAACACCCTATTAACGCCACGAAGATAGTGTGTATATTTTACACATTAAATTTTATTTATTTTTTTTGGATTAAGATATAACGCCCTATCTTTAAATTTATTTAATAATTTTTAATCTTAATTTTTTGGATATACAATTACCTCATTTCGATTCGGTCTTTTCAACGGATTGTGTGATTTTCGGATTTGAAGCTGGAGAGCTTAAGGTACTCTTGATTGAACGTAACGAGGAACCTTACCAGGGATGGTATGCGCTGCCGGGTAACATTGTTGGGCTGGAAGAGAGTGTCGACAATGCGGCTGCCCGCATACTGTACGAGCTCACCGGCCTGCGCGATATCCATATGCGCCAGTTTCATACCTTCGGCGAAGTGAACAGGCACCCGCAAGGGCGCGTGGTAACTGTAGGCTATTTTGCGCTTATACGCATTGGCGGCCAAAAAGAGGTTGCGCCGCTTACCCATTTTGCCCGAAAAGCATTCTGGCACCCGGTGAACGACCTGCCCAAACTGGCGTTCGATCATACAGAGATCTTCCAGCGTGCATTTAAAAAGATCCGCGTTAAAATGAATTACGAGCCGATAGCATTTGAGCTGCTGCCCGAAAAATTCACGCTTACGCAACTGCAAAACCTGTACGAAGCAGTATTAAACAAGAAGCTGGACAAACGCAACTTCCGCAAAAAGATGCTGAGCTACGGCTTTTTAAAGGAATTGATGGAAAAGCAAAAAGGCGTATCCTACCGCGCGGCCAAACTCTACAAATTCGACCGCAGGAAATACCAGAAGATATTCCAGACGGAGCTTGCGGCGCAGGGAGCAGTTGCCAGTTGACAGTTTGCTGTTGGCAGTTATAAAATTTCAACATAAAAAAAGCGATGAATTAAAACTCATCGCTTTTTCTTTTTCAGCAGCAAACTGCCAACTAAAAACTGCAAACTAAAGCTGCGTCGGAGACAGCTCCAAATGGTATTTCACCAGGTCATCTATAGGTGAGCGGATGATACGGCCAACGGTCATGCCGTTTTCTGTGGCAACTTCTTCCAGCACATTGCGGAAGTTATAGCCTACCGAACCGATACAGTTGAAAGTATAATTTTTAAAATCGGGGTAATGCGTAACCAGGTTGCGGAAGAAATCTTCGAACGAGGTACGTACTATGCCGCGCGAGTATTCGATATTTACAATATTGTCATAAACAAACTTGCTGAAGCTTGCGCAGAAACGGTTTGCGCGTGGCTGGGTGTAAACAGCGTCGTTCACATCATCAGGTGTAAGCTTAAAGGTCTCCCAAAAAACTTTGCGTACCTCCTCTGGCATATAACCGCGGATATAGTCGGTAAGCAGTTTTTTGCCGATGTAGCAGCCGCTGCCTTCATCACCAAGTATGTAAGCGCCTGAGTCGATATTCATGGTTACTTCACGGCCATTATATAAACAGGTATTTGTACCGGTACCTAATATAGCGGCAAAGCCTTCGGTTGTGCCCAGTAATGCCCTTGCAGCAGCAAGCAGGTCATGGCCGATGTAAATTTTTGCTTTGGTAAACACAGCCTGCATGGCGGTTTCAACTATCTGGCGTTTATCGGCGGTTGAGCAGCCGGCGCCATAATAATTCACTTCTGTTATCAGGTTCCTTTCCAGGTCGGTAGGAAGGCTCTCGTTCAGTGATTGAATAATGTATTCTTCGTTCGAAAAAAATGGATTGTATCCTTCAGTATTAAAATAAACTTTTTTTCCCTCTTCGGTAACCAGGCACCAGTTAGTTTTAGTTGATCCGCCGTCAGCAATTATGACCATAAATATTGTTTTTAAAAAATCGGATAAAAGTATGATTTACTTATTGTAAAAAGAACACTTTCATCTATTAAAAAGTAAAAATTTCCTCGAATGACAATTAGCACATGTACGTACAATCAAATTACTATAAAAAACTCCTGAATTTTTGGTTTACTGAGTAATTTTCCTGCAAAATCGATTTTATATTGGTCAGTGCAAAAACTGTCCGCCCCAAATCGCTTTGTAATTCTATGCAATTATAGGGATTTATGCTAATATTTATTTAGCAAATTTTAGCATTGTGACAAAACCATCATCGCCTGCAGTATTTATTCAATCCTTTGGGGATGCGTGTCAAAAAGACACATAGATTCAAAGCATTAGCTATTTTGGGCAGCCGGCCGGCTTGTAAGCAATCCCTTATTCCACTTTGCCGAGTGCATAAATCTCCTACTATCCAGCCGCCTGATAAGGAAAACCGTAATAATAACCCCGATCACCGAACCTGCGATAACATCCTCAAAAAAGTGCTCACTCAGGTACATACGCGAGTAGCCGATAAACATAGCAAGCAACAGCAGTGGCAGGCCCCAAAATTTATTCCGGCACCAATAGGTAATGAGCAGTGCCGTCGAAAAAGCGGTAACTGTATGCCCTGACGGGAAACTGTGCAGGCTGAGTATGTCTACTCCTTTTACAAAGTATATGCGGGGGAGCTGGTTCTGAAAATAAAGCTTTGGCCGGGGTGCGTCAAAAATATGTTTGATGATCTGTGCCGATATGGATGTTACGGCATAAACAATACCCAATAATAACGCCCGGCTGTAATTAAAGAATACCAGTATCACGGCGATAATAATGGTCGTCCAGCCATCGCCGAGATCGGTAAAATAGGGGGCTAATGTATCAGCAATCGGATAATGATGACTGTTTACCGTAAAATAGATCTGCTCGCGCGTAAAGAGTATTTTGACGGCGAGGCAGGCGCATAAAACGATGAGATAGGGGATAAAAAAATACCTTACTTTATATAAAACATCTTTTATGCTTATATTCATGGGTGCAAAATAAGCATATAGTTATTGCCTGCAAAAAAATGCTTATGTTTACCCGTAACTGCACCCATTTACATTTATGTCGAAAAGTATATTTCGTAAAAAATCTGTTGAAAAAATTCTATCCGATTTAAAGAGCGGCTTCGGCGACCATGACCATAGCCACAATCTCACTAAAGCACTAAACGTTAGAGACCTCACCCTGATGGGTATTGCCGCGGTTGTAGGCGCGGGCATATTCTCAACTATAGGCTTAGCCTCATTTGACGGTGGCCCGGGGGTTATTATACTATTCATTATCACTGCTGTAACCTGCGGGTTTTCAGCGCTTTGCTATGCCGAATTTGCTTCCCGCATACCGGTGGCTGGCAGCGCTTACACTTATGCCTATGCTTCGTTTGGCGAACTGATCGCGTGGATCATCGGCTGGGACCTTTTAATGGAATATGCCATCGGCAATATAGCCGTCGCCATTTCATGGAGTACCTATTTTGTAAATCTGGTAGATAGTATACAGATAGGAAGTTTTCATCTTCATATTCCCGCCTATTTTACAACGGATTACTTAAGCGCCTTTAAAGCGCATGAACAGGTAGCGCAATTAACCGCTGCACATAAGTTTGGCGATATTACGAGCGACCTTACCCAGAATGCTTTGGCATGGGCCGCAGCGCCGAGCATTGCTGGTATCAAGCTTATAGCCAACTTACCTGCCTTGCTAATAGTAGTGGCCATCACCTACCTGGTGTACATAGGCATACGCGAAACGAAAAAGGCCACCAATGCAATGGTTATATTAAAAATAGCTATTGTAATTGGGGTAATAGTTATAGGTTTTTTTTACGTTACACCTGCTAACTGGCACCCGTTTATGCCAAATGGATTCAGCGGGGTAATGAAAGGTGTATCAGGTGTATTTTTTGCCTATATCGGTTTCGATGCGATCTCAACCACTGCCGAGGAATGTGAAAAACCTCAGCGAGACCTGCCCCGGGGTATGATCTATTCGCTTATTATTTGCACGGTACTTTATGTGCTGATAGCCCTGGTATTAACAGGCATGGTAAATTACAAACACCTTGCCGTTGGCGATCCATTGGCTTATGTATTTAACCAGGTGCATCTTACCAAGATCAGCGGCATCATCTCCTTTAGCGCAGTAATTGCAACCGCCAGCGTATTGCTCATATTCCAGTTAGGCCAACCCCGTATATGGATGAGCATGAGCCGCGACGGCCTGCTGCCGAAAGCATTTTCGCGCATTCACCCCAAATATCATACGCCATCATTCTCCACCATTGTAACCGGGTTTGTTGTTGCCGTACCGGCATTGTTTGTAAACCTTACCGTGGTAACAGACCTCACCAGCATAGGCACCTTGTTTGCATTCGTGCTGGTTTGCGGCGGCGTATTGTTATTGCCCCGTGAAGCTGCCGAAAAAGGCCGGTTCAGACTGCCTTATGTCAATTCAAAATGGATAGCGCCGGTAGTATTTATAGCCGGAATTTACTTCTTTAGGCACGATATTGTCAATTTGTTTTCGGGCAAGAACGCACATGAGAATTTCCCGTTCTTCCTGTTCATCATTTTATCAGCCGTGCTTACGGTTATGGCTTTCATTAAAAACCTGTCGCTGATACCCGTTTTAGGCCTGTTAAGCTGTTTTTACCTCATGACAGAGCTTGGCTATCTCAACTGGATCCGTTTCCTGGCCTGGTTATTAATAGGTATGGTCATTTATATCAGCTACAGTTATAAGCACAGCAAACTGGCCGAAACGGTATCGCCCAATCACACAAAGTCGATATTTATTGCCCGGTTCGGCGCACTTGCAGCATTAATAGTTGCGCTGATCCTTTATTGGCACGACGAAGTTTTAGCGCTGATATTTATTGGAATTATTGCCGCTGCTATTGGCTTCGTATTTACTTACCTTGTAGCCGCATTGGTATTCAGGGAAACAAGCCCGAAAAAAGCATAACGAGTAAATTACAAAAACATACATCTCCCCTATGTCGCAGCAATTTAATTACATAAACCTTATAGGGCTGCTGGCAGCCTTTGGCACTACCATATCTTTCCTTCCGCAGGCCATCAAAACCATCCGTTCAAAGGATACTTCGGCAATATCGCTGCCTATGTACATCCTTTTTACAGCGGGAACGGTGTTATGGCTTATTTACGGCATCCTGTTTAAATCGCCGCCGGTAATGATAGGGAATTTCGTTACACTCGTTTTCGCCAGCATCATCCTGGGCTTTAAGCTCAAATACAAATAATTAAAGTGTTTTCGCAAAGGCTAATTGTACCGTGCCATCCTGGTAGGTTGGCATCAGCATGGTACTCCGGCCATGCTTGTCTTTATGCGTAAGCCAGTTGCGCAGGTAAGGATAAATGAGGTACGAGGCTTTGGTAGATAACACGCCAAACCCCGCTCCTGCCACCACATCGCTAAACCAATGGTCGCGGTTATACATGCGGAAGATGCCGGTAGTTACCGCTACAGAATACCCGATAACAGTATATATAGGCGATTTCTCCGAATATTCCTGCGCCAGGAACTCTGCGCCCAAAAAGGCCAGCCCGGTATGCCCCGAAGGGAACGACAGGTAATCTTTCTCATTTGGTCGCAAACGGTGGCTTGCATGCTTAATAGTATTTTCTGTTAAACCAAATATCGCGCCTGATAAGCCCAATAAAGCTGTACGATCAATAAATGTATTTTTACCTTCTACCCCAATCATGTCAAGCCCATATACCATAACTACCGGCGCTATCAGGAAATAGCTTTCGGCATTGGTATGGAAACCGGAATTGGTACGCTGTGTAACGCCATAAAGGTAATAATCGACCCGGCGTACAGGATGAAACACAAAAGACGATACCCCATAAGTAATGGCAACCGCAGGTGGAATAAGCGATAATGGGTTGCTGTGCAGCTTTTTTACCGTATCAGGCGCAGTAAACAGGTCCTTTTTTATGGTATCAACTACATTCTTCTTTGCAGTGTCTGCAGACCCGACCTGTGCTTTAACAGCAAATGGAAAAATCAATAAACAGGCCATAGCAATGGCCTGTAGAAAATTTTTTGTTAGTGTCACCTCGTAAATATCAAATTAGAATCTGAAGAAAAACTGAATTTTCGTTAATATAAAATTAACAATCAAGCCTTTTTTTATAAATATGGGATACTGCTAACGGCGTATACGGTGTATGTCAACCGCTTCAGGAGACGAAAGCATCAGCGGAACTTTTTCGACTGTTACAAAGCTCAGGTCGAGGCCAAAACCGCGTTCTTCCGAAAGACTCATCTTTTTCAGGTACTTATAATAAGCCATCACAAAGCTTTCGTAAAACGACAGGTTATGTGAGCGGGAAAGTACTTTCTCTATCACCACGAACCTGAAATCGCCCACTATCTTATGCTTATTGAGTGAAGTATATTTGCTGGTGATATCCACCTCGCCATTCTTTACCAACTCTTCAACCACTTTCCTGAACAGGAGATTGATCTGCTGCTCAACGCGGAAACCCAGTTTAAAATCAACCCTGATTAATTTGTTCGGCACCAGGAAATCAACCTCGTACTCACATTTGTAAGGCTCATCCACTACGTCAACGTGCACCAGCCAGTATACATCTGCACGCTTGGGCTGCTTTTGCAATATGGAATAAATGATCTTTGACTCTATCTCCGTATCAAAATTGGCGCTGGTAAGGTAAACCAGCTGCGAAGCATATTTCGGCACCGACTCATCATCACTCAGTTCTTTGAGTATATTGAAATAATCGTCTATCTCTATAAATTTCACATACCGGTTCCTGATCTTGCGGGCCGTGTGCCAGGTCCACATCACCGAGAACAGCACCAGGCCTACCGATAGCGTAAACCAGCCGCCATTAACAAATTTACCCAGGTTACTGGCCAGGAAGGTACCCTCGATGGTCATATAAACAAGCAGGAAGATCCATATGATATAGCTTGGCACCTTTCTTTTCTTCAGGTAACGCGATACCAATATGGAGGTCATCAACATGGCGATGGTGATGCTTAAACCATAAGCCGCAGTCATGTTATCCGAACTTTGGAAGAGCAAAACAACACCAACGCAACCGCCGCACAGCAACCAGTTTACACTTGGTACATATAATTGTCCTTTTTGTTCAGACGGATAATTGATACGCACTTTTGGCCACAGGTTAAGCCTCACAGCTTCCGCGATAAGCGTAAATGAACCCGATATTAAAGCCTGGCTGGCAATAACGGTAGCAACCGTAGCCACACCGATACCAAAAAGCAGGAACCATTGCGGCATCAATTCAAAAAAAGGATTGATCTTATCGCTCAACGGATGGCCAGCATGCTGCATCAGCCATGCGCCCTGGCCTAAATAGTTTAGTATAAGGCAGGTTTTTACATATATCCAGCTTACCCTGATGTTACTCCGGCCGCAATGCCCAAGGTCTGAATAAAGCGCTTCGGCGCCCGTGGTACATAAGAAGACTGCGCCCAACACGATGAACGCATTTGGGTCGGTTATTAATAATTTTATACCATAGTAAGGGTTCAGCGCTTTAAATATCCATGGCATCTTCGCGATGTACATAATGCCTAAAAACCCCATCATGCTAAACCAGATGAACATGATTGGCCCAAAAGCCTTACCCACCAGCGAAGTACCGAATTGCTGGATCAGGAACAAGGCAACCAGGATGATGATAACGATCGTCATGGTATGGATATGCGGGTACAACGGCTGGAGGCCTTCAATAGCGGATGATATGGAAATAGGCGGGGTAATAATACCATCGGCAAGCAGGGCGCAACCGCCCACTACCGCCGGCACGATGAGCCACTTTGCCTTGCGCCGTACTAACGAGAACAGCGAGAAAATGCCGCCCTCACCTTTGTTATCTGCCTGCAAAGTGATTACCACATACTTGATGGTGGTTTGCATTGTCAGCGTCCAAACGATAAGTGAAACACCACCAAGAATTATTAATTCATTAATAGGGGCAGTAACATTTGAATGGAACGGTATGGTACTGGCTAAGATGGCCTTGAAAACATATAAAGGCGAGGTACCGATATCGCCGTAAATTATTCCTAAGCTGATCAACAATCCGGGGACTGTCAGCTTTTGCAGATCCTTATGACTTGACACTTTTTGTTTGTATGGTGTAAAATTATTAATTTTTTCCCGACTACACCTTTTTTTCTGCGTCGAACGTATAAAAATATTGAATTGCGATACAGATGGAATGGGTTTTGTTAAAAATTGTTAAAAAAATTTACTAATCCGGCCACATTTAAATTGTTGCGCAACTTTATTTATATTTTTGTATAATTATTACAAATTAAAGGGATGAGGAGAACCAATACTTTCAAAATTTCATGGATTATAACCATCACCGCAGTGATCGTCATGAATTTTGGTATTGCCTATGCCCGCCTGGCCAGTACCGATACTACTTATTTACGTTACCACAAAGCTAAAGCCAAACAATCATACTTAAAAAATGGCCTTTCGTTTGCGCTGCCGCCGCTAAAACCGGGAGTGGTTTCAACAACGAAGATCAACGTCCCGCGCTCGGATGATAAGCTGCTGCAGGATGTTGACGTATTCCCAAACCCTGCAAGCGACCAGCTTAATTTTAAATTTACGCTTTCGCATAACTCAAATGTGACCATTAAAATAATGGACGTTTTGGGCAATGCTGTGCTTAATGTAGTACAAGAGCGGTTTGATACCGGCGAACAGAAGTACACTGTATCCATCGCCAACAAGCTTGCCCGCGGTTTTTATTTCGCCCGCATTAATGCCGGTACCGAATCGGTTATTAAAAGGATCAGCGTTTATTAAGGAATTTTTTGCAATTTCTTTACCCCGCTGTTTGTGTCCCCACAAACAGCAGCTAATTGTTTGTGGGGACACAAACAATGGAATAGCAACAACTATCGTTTGTGAGGACACAAGCAATGGATCAGATTTCTTCTAACATTTCCTTAGCTAACATTTTCAGATTAAAATGCTTAAAAATTAATTGACCGATAAAAATCAAGGAAATCAATACAGCAGGATAAATATCATTTATAATTGCAAAAACAACAATCACTATACTTATTACTGCCACTAATACAAATTCAGAAATAGTAATTGGATAATACTCAAAGATTATAGTTCTGTCCTCTTTATTATTTTCAATCTCAAATTTACCACTATTCACCCTACTAACGTTTGCAATCCTACTTGAAAACATATATTTTTTATTATCAAATGATACTTCGTGTTCTGTAGAATTAGCAATCCTGTATTCATTGTCTTTAACCACTAAAATTGTTCGTTTAATAATAGTTTCCGGATCCAAAGTTGTTGATCTGGTAATTCTATATCTTAATCTCATAGCAATAAAGGTTATCCGAAATTACAAAAAGTATATTAACAAGTTGCGATACAAGCAATATAACAATAAGGCTTGCCCAATCAATCGCGCTATGGGGCGATCTTCATCCCTACTTGTCCCGTAGGGACAATTGGTCGGTAGAAAATGAATACATTGAACACGTGTTCCATCGGAACACCTGGTGATAATCGCCATCCCCTTTTGCAATTTCTTTGTTGCTTTTAAGCATTCTTCTACTTCAACCATTCGGCAATTATTGTAATTCGCTAACTTAGCCGGATGAAGATCATCGCCATCGGCCGCAATTACGCCGAACACGCCAAAGAGCTGAACAACCCGGTGCCCACCATCCCGGTTATTTTTATGAAACCGGATACCGCCATCCTGAAAGACAACAAACCGTTCTATCATCCCGATTTCTCGCAGGATATTCACCACGAGATTGAAGTTGTGTTAAAGGTATGCAAGGAAGGCAAGCACATCGGCGAAAAATTTGCTGACGGCTATTATGATGAGATCGGCCTCGGGATCGACTTTACTGCCCGTGATATCCAAAACCGACACAAGGAAAAAGGCCTGCCGTGGGAACTGGCAAAAGGCTTTGACGGCTCTGCCCCTATCAGCAACTTTATACCTAAAGCCGAATTGGGCGATCTGTATAATTTAAATTTGCGCCTGGATATCAACGGCGAAACCCGACAGGATGGCAATACTAAAGACCTGCTTTTCTCTTTCGAGCGATTGATTGCCTTCGTATCGCAATACATTACCCTTAAAAAGGGCGACCTGATATTTACCGGCACCCCCCCGGGTGTAAGTAAGGTGGGTGTGGGCGACCATTTAGAAGGCTACCTGAATGATAACAAATTGCTTGACTTTTTTGTTAAATAGGCATGTTGAGAAAGCTTTCCTTATGCCTGCTCTTTATTGCGGGAATATTATTTCGTGCAAAGGCGCAAGACCCTATCGAAACCCAGCAATACCCCAAAACCTATTTCCGTTACCCGCTTGATCTGCCGCCAAAAACGGTTGGCTCCTTCGGCGAGCTGCGTCCGAACCATTTCCACGCCGGGCTCGATTTCCGCACCAACCAGGAAGACGGCTACCCGGTACACGCCGCTGCCGATGGCTTTGTATCGCGGTTGAAAGTGCAGTTTGGTGGTTTTGGCAATGCGGTTTATATCACCCACCCTAATGGCTTTACTACCGTTTACGGTCACCTGAGAAATTTCAATCCCGAGCTGGCCAAAATGGTGCATGATTATCAGATACAGCAAAAGAATGACCAGGTAGATTTTAACCTGCTGCCCATGCAGTATACGGTAACCAAGGGACAGGTGATCGCTATATCCGGTCATACCGGCGCAGTTGCAGGGCCGCATTTGCATTTCGAGATCAGGGATACCAAAACCGAGCAAACTATCAATGCACAGTTATTCGGTATGGTGATTCCGGACGAAAAGCCGCCGATATTGGGAACCATTTGCGTATACCATTTCGGCGATGCGCCTTTCAGTGAAAAAACACCGCGTGACTTGCTGGGTGTGGTTGGCGCAAATGGGCATTATCGCTTAGCAAGTCCCCGTGTGGTAAATGTGAACGGCAATACCGGTTTTGGCATTACAGCTTACGATATAAATAATACATCGCCCAACCATAACGGCGTATATTCTATTGAAGTAAAAGTCGACGGCAAAACCGTTTACACCTTCGCTGCCGAACGTTTTGCTTTTGACGAAACCCATGCTATTAACGCGTATATCGATTACCCGCAATTTCTTAGCGCAGGCCGCTTTATACAAAAATGCTTTGTACCGCCGGGCAGTAAGCTTACGCTCTATCCTCAGTCCATTAATAAGGGCGTAGTGAATTTTACTGATGACTCGATACATGAGGTGGAGTATGTAGTAAAGGATGTAGCGGGAAATGAATCGACATTGAATTTAAAGGTAAGATCGACCAGCCATGTACCGAATGTTGCCTACAAACCGGCCGGCATCCTTTTCCATTACGATCAAACCAACACCTATAATACCGACCGGGCAAAAGTAACCGTATCGCCGGGGAATTTATACGATGATATGGATTTTACCTTTTCGGTACTACCGCAAAGGCCGGGCAACTACTCACCCACTTACCAGGTGGGCAACCGCTTCTCGCCGATCAATGACACGTTCGATCTTTGGATTAAACCCGATAGCACCATCGGCAAATACGCCAATAAGGCCGTAATTGTAAATGTGGATGGGGATGATGCCGGCGGGGTTTATGAGGATGGCTATATAAAAGGCAAGCCAAAGGGCTTTGGCCTGTTTTATATTAGGCTGGATACCGTACCGCCGCATATAGCGCCTGTTAATATTACCAACGGCGCCAACATGGCTGCCAAACATGGCATTTACTTCCACATCAGCGATAACCTTACCGGCATCAAAAACTATTACGGTTACCTCGACGGCAAATGGGTGCTGATGTTTTGGGATTATAAAAGCAAGGTGTTAAGTTATACCTTTGATGGTACCGAAGGACATGGCAAACATACTTTTGAGCTTGCTGTAACCGACGGAAAAGATAATATTGCTGATTATAAAGCTGATTTTTACAGATAAAGATCATTGAGTGAATGGGTGATTTAGTAAATTAACTGAATCCTACCCACTCATTCACTAAATCACTTATTCAAAATTAAAACCTATGTCAACACTAAAAGAAGGCGAAAAAGCCCCCGATTTCACTGCGAAGGACCAGAACGGTAAAACCGTTTCCTTATCCGATTTTAAAGGTAAAACAGTGATCCTATATTTCTATCCGAAGGATGACACCCCCGGCTGCACTGCCGAGGCCTGCGATTTCAGGGATAATTATCAATCGCTGCTGGGTAAAGGCTACCAGGTGATCGGTGTGAGCACGGATGATGAAAAATCGCACAAAAAATTCGAGACCAAATACAGCCTGCCCTTCCCGCTGATAGCGGATGCCGACAAGCATATTGTTGAAGCTTACGGCGTTTGGGTAGAAAAAAGCATGTATGGCAAAACCTATATGGGTACTGCCCGCACCACGTTTATTATCGATGGCGATGGCGTGATCAATAAGATTATTGAGAAGGTGGATACGAAGAATGCATCGCAGCAGGTGCTGGATTTGGTGTAAGGTAGTAGTAAAGATAATGCGTTAGCGATAGTAGCGGATACCGGCCTGTGGCTAAGGCCTATGGCGTATGAGCGGATAGCGCGGGCCGCAGGCAACGCCCAAGTATGAAATAATGAGTGGAAATATCCAGAATGTTGTTTCGACAAACTTCATTTTGCCAAGTATGTGGGCGGTGAGGATAAAATCTTTTGCGACATGCCGAACAGATATGTATGGCGCAAAAGATTTCTCACCTGCCCTTACCGCTCAGCCCAATGCTTTTGCCGGTTCGAAATGACATAACTCCTTTTATTCATTCAATATTGAAAAAGGCAAGTCACGATCTTCGCGCTGCTCTTTTTGCCATTCTAAAGCATCGCCAAAAGTACTGGGATGTGATGCTTTAAAGTTTAAAACACGTTGACGAGCTTTCTCTTTTTCCAAGTCACTGATCTTGACATTCCTTTTCTTTTTAGCCATATCAACTAATATATAAAATCAATTCTTTATAACGCAAACAATAAAATTCCTCATATTACCAATATTACTTATTTTCGCCTGCTAACTGGTATTATAAGCCGGGTTATAAAAACAAATCGGCGCAATACTTATTTATACGTTAATTAATATTCATATATGTCGGTACAGGTTGAGGATGCAGAGATATTGAGCAAATTTCGCGAAGAAAGTACGCGGAACGAGGCTTTTAACCTGCTGCTAAAAAAATACCAGCAAAAAATTTACTGGCATATCCGGCGCATGGTGATAGACCATGACGATGCCGATGATATAGCGCAGGATGTTTTTGTGAAGATCTGGAAAAACCTGCCCGGTTTTCGTAATGATGCGCAGTTGTATACCTGGATGTACCGCATTGCCACCAATGAGTGCATCACCTTTCTGAATAACAAAAAGAAGAAAAATAATATTTCGCTGGACGATATCGACTATTCATTAGCCGATACGCTGGCCGATACCAGCTATTTCGACGGCGACAAGGCGCAGCGCAAGCTACAGGCTGCTTTGCTAACCCTGCCTGAGAAGCAAAAACTGGTGTTCAACATGAAATATTATGACGATATGAAGTACGAGGAGATATCCGAAGTATTGGGGACAAGTGTGGGTGCATTGAAGGCTTCGTTCCATCTCGCTGTAAAGAAAATTGAGGCATTTTTGCTTGGAAAAGATTAATTTAAAAAGCAGTTAAACCTTTTCATCAAAAATTCATCTATACACTGATATGAAAAGCGATATGGATAACAGGGAATGGCTGGACGACTATAATGCGCTTAAACAGGTTAATACTAATAACCCGTTTACAGTGCCTTCCGGCTATTTTGATGAAATGGAGCAGCGGATCACATCGTATATTCATTTGGAAGAAATGAAGCCCGAAAATGAAGGCTTTACAATTCCGGAAAATTATTTCGACGACTTGAGCGCTAACATCCAAAGCCGCATCGCCATTGAAGAAATGGCCGGTGACGGGGATGGTTTTGCCGTGCCGGAAGATTATTTTAATGAATTAAGCAACAACATTCAAAGCCGCATTGCCATTGAGGAAATGGCCGCTGCTGAAGATGGTTTTACTGTTCCGGAAAATTATTTTGATGAATTAAGCGCTAACATCCAGGGCCGCATTGCCATTGAAGAAATGGTCGGTGCAGAGGATGGCTTTGCCGTTCCGGAAAATTATTTTGAGGATCTTGCAGGACAGGTCACCGCACGTGTGCAGGTAGAAGAAGCCATGCAGGATGAAGCCAGCTTCAGTGTACCGGAAGGCTATTTTGAAAACCTGAACAAGAAAATACAGGATAAAACGGTTAATGTAGACAAGAGCAAGCAGGATAAAGAAGTACGTCGCGGTGTAATACGCAAAATGTTTGCTACCACTGCTTTTAAATATGCAGCGGCTGCGTGTTTTGCCGTGGTTGCTGGGGCCACTATTTTGTTGAACCAGGCTTCCGATCCGCTGGCTGAGCATAACAGCACTTTCCTGCATCAGCAGATCTCTACCCTGCCGGTAAATGATATCCAAACTTATTTGCAGGATGACGTGGATGCCAACGATGTACAGCATACGGTTATCGACGAAAATGCGCCGGTAAACGACGCCAAATTAGATAACGCACTAAAATCAATAGATGGGAATAACCAGTAATGAACAAATTGCTTAAATATATTTTTGCTTTGCTTTTTGTTGTATGTGCTGGTTCGCAGTGTTATGCACAATACTACCCTGGGCCAAGGCGCCATTATGTGCCGGTTCCGCCACCGCCGCCGGGCTATGGTGTAAGGGTTGCATCCGCGAGACAGTCGAGCCCTGAATACCGCGTATTGGATGTAAAAGAACGCTTTATAAAACGGCAGTTGCAGCTTTCGCCCCAACAGGCGCAGAAATTCTTTCCATTGTACCACGAGTACCAGATGGAACTTTTCAATATGCAGCGCCTGAAACGCCTGAACAATTCGAGCGTACAGCCCGATGGCACCGACCAGGTGAATAAGGACCTGTACTATGAAACGCAGATCATCAACATCAAACAGCGGTTCAAAGATGCTTTCCTAAGAATACTCCCGCCCGAAAAAGTAAGCGAGCTTTATAAGAGCGAACGACAGTTTAATGATGAGCTGGTGAGGTCATTATCTGAGCGGAATGGGCCGCGATAGATTTGTGATATTGAGATTTGAGACAGGAAGTCTCATATTAGTTCTGTTCTATAAAAGAATCCCAATTAAAAAAGAACGTCATGCCGAACTTGTTTCGGCACCTCACAGGACATTCACGCCTGTCAGGTAAATAATTGCATGTTATACACCTACATATGGGATGCCGAAACAAGTTCGGCATGACGGGTGATGTTATAAAAACACCAAAATCTCATATCTAAACCAACTATCTTTGCCTCATGCTTACCCTGCGCCAGCTTTTTTTAGCCAATAACGCCCAAACAACTGATTTCCCACTCCTGCTTGAATTTGAGCGGGCCGAAGGCATTTATATGTATGATGCCGAAGGGAAACCTTATATCGACCTGATATCAGGCATCGGGGTGAGTAACCTGGGTCACAGCCACCCATATGTGGTCAATGCCATAAAGGAACAGGTAGATAAATACATGCATCTGATGGTTTACGGCGAATATGTGCAAACGCCGCAGGTACGCTTTGCTGAGAAACTGGTTTCGCTACTACCAGATACTTTGCAGTCGGTATATTTTACCAACTCCGGTGCCGAAGCTGTTGAGGGCGCTTTGAAACTGGCCAAACGCTTTACCGGGCGATCTGGCATTATCGCCTGCAAAAACTCCTACCACGGCAGCACACATGGCGCGTTAAGTGTGATGGGCAATGAAGAATTTAAACAAGCCTACCGCCCATTATTGCCGGGCGTACAATTTATCCGCTTTAACGAAATTGAAGACCTTGAGCTGATCGATGAGCATACGGCATGTGTGATCATCGAAACCATACAGGGCGAAGCAGGCATCCGCGTGCCGGATGTAGCCTATATGCAGGCCTTGCGCGTAAAATGTACCGAGACAGGAACGCTGCTGATTCTTGACGAGATCCAGGCGGCCTTTGGTCGTACGGGTAAGCTGTTTGCTTTTGAGCATTTCGGTATAATGCCTGATATTTTACTGCTGGCTAAAGCGCTGGGCGGCGGCATGCCGGTTGGGGGATTTATTGCATCGAATACAATCATGTCGGCACTGAAGGAGAACCCGATTTTGGGGCATATCACCACTTTTGGCGGCCATCCGGTTTGCTGCGCGGCGGGATTAGCTGCGCTGGAGGTTTTGTTGGATGAGAAACTGTGTGATTCAGTTGCGGCGAAGGAAGCTTTGTTTAGGGAATTGCTGGTGCACCCGATAATAAAGGAAGTGCGGGGTAAAGGGCTGATGCTGGCGGTTGAGCTGGAAAGTTTTGAGGTAAATAAGAAGATCATTGACCGTTGTATTGCCAATGGTGTGGTGGTCGACTGGTTTTTACATTGCAGTAATTCCATGCGTTTGGCCCCGCCGCTAATCATTAATGAGGAGGAGATTAGGAAAGCTTGCGGGGTGATAATAAGTTGTATGAACCAGAATTAAACGGATTAAGCGGATTTTCAGGATATTTATTACTATTTAAAACTTTGTCATTCTAAGCGGCAGCGAAGAACCTGTGTTCATGTATTGCGAACTATGCATAGCTGATTAACAATAGTTTGCAGGTGCTTCACTACGTTACCCATGACAAAAAATGTCATTTCGACGAACCAAGGCTGGGTTGTGTGATAGCGTGAGGAGAAATCTTTTGCGCGGGACAATCCATCGGGCATGGCGCAAAAGATTTCTCACCTGCCCACTTTTACCGGCCATGCGCATGCAGGTTCGAAATGACATGGTTTTTTATTTGTCATTTCACCTTCAGAGGCCGCCCGGATTTTACAACTCAGCATGACATAGTTAGATTATCAGGATAATCTTTTAAATGGTAATAAATATCCTGAAAATCCGCTTAATCCGTTTAATCCTGGTTCAGACAATCCCGCGTTAGATTCTGGAAAGCCCGCAGCGCAGCGAGGACTTGCAACGGAAAGCCCGACCCGAAGGGAAACGCCCAAAACTTCAATCATCATCTCCCTGTAACATTACCCTAACCATTTAACAAATAGGTTAAAATGGTATAATTTCTGCGTATATTATTGGCAGATGTACAAACCTGTTGAAAATATGCGTTAAACGCAGCTCCCGGGCTAAAAGTGCCCTCTTTTTAAGTCATACAGTGTACATTTTACGTTGCCGATACCCGGTTAATAATGAATACTACAACATCTGCTAAAATCGCTATGAAGATCGCTTATATATCTACCTATCCACCCCGTGAATGCGGGATCGCTACTTTTAATTTTAACCTGATGCGCGCCATCAACGCCAATTTCACTAACCGTAAAATTACGGACAGTGGCTTTGTGGTTGCGCTGACCGATTCCGAAAAAATTGACGAATACGAATATCCTGAAGAGGTAAAATACGTCATCAGGCAAAACAGTCAGAAGGATTACATCCGCGCGGCCAATTACATCAATAACAGCACAGTCGACGCCTGTATACTGGAACATGAATTTGGCATTTACGGCGGCGAGAGCGGCATTTATATCCTGCCGTTGCTCAACCGTATTGAAAAACCACTCATCTCCATCCTGCACACCGTTTTGCGCGAGCCGAGCTATGTGCAGCGGATCATTATCCGTGAGCTGGCCGAGCAATCATCAAAGATCATTGTGATGAGCCGCCGTGCAGTTGAGTTCCTGACCACCATTTATGACGTGCCTGTTGAGAAAATACAAATTATTGAACACGGCGTGCCCGATGTTGAAGCGCCTGCTGATAACCCGGTTAAGAGCCTTTCGCAGTTCAAAAATCATCGTGTACTGCTAACCTTTGGCTTACTGAGCCGTGGTAAAGGTTTGGAGACGGTTGTAAAAGCTTTGCCGAGGATAGTTGAAAAACACCCTGAAGCCATGTATGTAGTGCTGGGCAATACGCACCCGGGGGTTATCAAAAACTCGGGGGAGGAATATCGCGATCACCTGAAATCATTGGCAAACCAGTTGGGAGTTGCCAAAAACCTGTCTTTCATCAACCAGTTTGTGGAGGAAAATGAGCTGGTGAATTACCTTACCGCCTGCGATATTTATGTAACGCCTTACCTGAACGAGGCGCAGATCACAAGCGGTACTTTGTCGTACGCCGTTGGCGCAGGCGCGGCAGTGGTTTCTACACCTTACTGGCATGCTACCGAATTGCTGGCTGATAACCGCGGCCGCTTATTCGACTTTAAGGATAGTGACGAGCTGGCTGATATTATAATAGAACTATTAGACCAGGAGAGGATTTTGAATGAGCTAAAAACCAATGCTTACGAATATGGCTTAGGTTTACGCTGGCCGGTTATTGGCGCTGAATACATTAAGGTGGCGCAGCAAGCCAGCCAGAACCACGATTTCAGCGATAAGATCTTACGCAACAGCATTGTCGATCCGGAAATACTGCCAAAATTCAGTTTAACGCACGTGATCCGTTTAACGGATGATACAGGTATTGTGCAGCATGCTAAATACGGTATCCCGAACCTGAAAGAGGGCTATTGTTTGGATGATAACGCCCGCGCGCTGATCATGGCGCTGATGGCTTACCAACGTAATAAAAGCCGCGAGGCCTTTGAATTGCTGCCGGTTTACCTCAGCTATATCCACTATATGCAGCGCGAAGATGGCAATTTCCGCAACTTTTTAAGCTTTAACCGCGATTACCTGGATGAAGTAGGCTCGGAAGATTCTTTCGGCCGGACGATTTGGGCGCTGGGCCATTTGATAGATTGTGCTGCCAGCCATTCGTACCGCGAGTTTGCGCTGGAATTGTTCCATCGTTCCGTACCGCACTTTAAAAATTTGGTGCATTTGCGTGGTATGGCTAATACACTTATTGGTATAAGCCTGTACCTGAAAGCCATACCGACAGACGAAGGCATGATGAACGAGCTGGTTAACCTCACCAAACCGCTTTTAGCAGCGTATGAAAAAACCCGCAGCGATGATTGGGAATGGTTTGAAGATAAAATGACCTATGACAATGCCATTTTACCGTTGGCGCTGCTATATTCTGCAGAGCTGACCGGCAACGAAAAAGCACGTGAAATTGCAATGACAACCATGGGATTTTTGGATAAGCTGACCTTGTCGGGCGGTTACCTGAGCCCTGTTGGTAATGAAGGCTGGTATCACCGGGGTGGTGAATTCCCTCTATACGACCAGCAGGCGATTGAGACCATGGCAATGGTGCTGATGAACTTCCAGGCTTATGAGCTGTTTCGCAAGCCGGAATATATTGAGAAGATGTTCCTGTGCTACAAATGGTTTTTGGGCGAGAACAGTATGCGTGCCCCATTATACGATCACGAAACCAAAGGCTGCTGCGATGGCTTGCTGCCAACCGGCATTAACCGTAACCAGGGCGCGGAAAGTACGCTGGCTTACCTGATATCGCATCTTACCGTGCTGAAAGCATTCGAGTTGGAATACGAATACAACAAGTTCGGCCAACGTATGGAGATCTGCTAAATGAAAGTTGCCGTATTAGCTCCTGTAGCCTGGCGAACACCGCCCAGGCACTATGGCCCGTGGGAACAGGTAGCATCCAACATTGCCGAAGGCATGGTGAAAAAAGGCGTTGAGATTACGCTTTTTGCCACCGGCGATTCTATCACTACCGGAAAGCTGGATGCCATTTGTGAACAAGGTTACGAGGAGGATCGCTCGCAGGATGCCAAAGTGCTGGAATGCCTGCACATCAGCAACCTGATGGAAAAAGCCGGCGAGTTCGACCTGATCCATAACAATTTCGATTTCCTGCCCCTCACCTATTCGGGTTTGATCAAAACGCCTGTCATTACCACTATACATGGGTTTTCGTCGACGAAGATCATTCCGGTTTATAAAAAGTATAATTCGAGGGGGCATTATGTGTCCATAAGTAATTCAGACCGCAGCGCTGAATTAGATTATTTGGCAACCGTTTACAACGGCCTCGATACAAAAGACTTTAAGTTTATTGAGCAACCCGAAGATTACCTGCTATACTTCGGCCGCATACATCACGACAAAGGCTGTTGGGAAGCCATCCAAATAGCCCGGAAAAGCAAACGCAAATTGCTGATAGCCGGCATTATACAGGATGAAGGTTATTATCGTGATAAAATAGAGCCAGAGTTGGATGAGCAGGTAGAATATATCGGCCATGCCGGGCCGGATAAGCGGAAGCATCTTTTAGGAAAAGCTTCTGCTTTGCTACATCCCATCAATTTTAATGAACCTTTTGGCATGAGCGTAGCCGAAGCCATGCTTTGCGGCACGCCGGTTATCGCTTTCAACAAAGGCTCGATGCCTGAACTGATTCAGGATGCAAAGACGGGCTTTTTGGTAAATACTGTTGATGAAGCCGTTGAAGCGGTTAGCCGGATCGGCGATTTAAAGCGGACTGATTGCTATGATTGGGCAAGCTCGAAATTCTCGTGCGAGAAGATGGTGGATGATTATTATAAGTTGTATCAGCAGATATTGGGGTAAAACGCTAACTTGGTTTTAATTATTAACACAATGGCCGAGGTTGGAAAATTTTTAGTTAAAGATACTTTTAACATTACTCACCGGGGAATAGTTTTGCTTGGACAAATTCTTGAAGGCGATATATGCAAAGGAAATCATATCAGTATTAATCAGGATACTCAATTTAAAATTTTAGGTCTTGATTTTCCACGGAGTCAATCCATTCCTCTTCAACTCGGTTTAAGTATCGGGAACGTAATCCAAAAAGCGGATCTCGAGGCAATAAAAAATCAAATATTAATTATAACAGATTAATATCAATAAAATATCAGGCCGTCAACCCAATATCCTGCGAATTGGTATCATTATTTTCCGCCTCGCTGTTTAAAATCCTGATCTTTGAAGTGCCTGGAAACTCTGTCGGTGCTTCTTCGGCAGGTGTATAGCCCTGCAGCTCTTCCTCGCGTGAGTATTTGTAGCCCAATCTTTTGTTTTCCTCTTCAATAAACGCAAACAATTCGCCTAAGCTGGTGTACACGCTTTTCAAAAACTTGTAATCCGTTGAATTAAGGCATTTGCCCGAATCTTGTGGCCCTTTGCCTGGTTCGCAGAAATTAAGTTTTGAGATAATACCGTTTACCAGTACCACCTCAAACTTGCCTTCGTTGTGCCAGGTTAAAGTATTTTTTATTTCTCTGAAATGATCCATTGTTTTAATAATTATTTTATCATAGTCTACTGTAACTTACACATTATTAGTATGATAAATGCTCAATTAGCACATGCAATGTATATGCCAAATGACCCGCATGTTTAAAACTGCACAGAGTGAATCTTGCCAGAACGTTTAGATTAACTTCAACTCTATGCTTTTTCACTTCAAGTTAACAATCCTGAATTTTAGATGAAATAGCACGCTTATACGCTATACAAAAAGTGTATAGCGTTTAGGATAGCCCGTGTAAATTTTGGATCAAATAAATGGCGGTGACGCATTTGATGGACATAAACTCATACCTTGCATTGCACAAAGATCAACCCATGCCGGAAATTGCCTCCAAACTTGAACGCGGCCTGTCGCTCTCACAAGCCACTGCCATTAACATGATCGATATGGTGGGTATCGGGCCGTTCATTACCATCCCGGCTATCGTTGCCGCCATGAAGGGGCCGCAATGCGTGTTTGCCTGGCTATTAGGCGCTTTGCTGGCTTTTATGGATGGCTCGGTATGGGCAGAACTCGGGGCCAAATGGCCTATGGCGGGCGGCAGCTACGTTTTTTTGCAAAGGGTGTATGGCGAAGGTAAGTTTGGCAAAATGATGTCGTTCCTGCTGGTATGGCAAACTATTGTACAGGCTCCGTTGGTAGTTGCCAGCGCCGCAATAGGCTTTTCGCAATATCTTAATTACCTCATTAATCTTAACGAGATCCAGCAGAAAATGGTAAGCGGCGGATTGGTGATCCTGGTAACCATCCTGCTTTATCGAAATATTAAAAGCATTGGTAAGATATCTATCTTATTATCCATCATTACCGTAGGCACGTTTGTGTGGCTCATCGGTTCCGGGTTCATGCATTTTAACCCGCATATGGCATTTTCTTTTGGAAGTGGCGCATTTAGCCTGAGCGGGATCTTTTGGGTTGGATTAGGGCAAGCGTCGTTACAGTCGGTTTATTCATACCTGGGCTACTATAATGTTTGCCATTTAGGGGGCGAGATCATCAAGCCTGAAGTCAACATTCCCCGCAGCATTTTTATTTCAGTCGGCGGCATTGCACTGATCTATATCCTGATGCAGATCGTGGTATCCGGAAACATGCCCTGGCAGCAGACCGCCAATTCGCATTTTATCGTAAGCACTTATTTCGAAAATATTTACGGGCCGCTGGCCGGCAAAATAGCAACAGTACTGGTATTGCTCATCGCCGCCTCGTCATTGTTTGCGGTAATGCTGGGCTATTCGCGCATACCGTATGCGGCAGCTGTGGACGGCAATTTTTTTAAGGCATTTGCCGCGACGCATCCGCGTAAGCATTTTCCATATGTTTCATTGTTAGTTTTGGGCGGATTAGGATTTGCATTCAGCCTGTTATTTAAACTAACGAACGTAATTAAGGCTATCCTCGCCATGCGGATACTGGTGCAGTTTGTGGGGCAGTCCGTCGGAGTGATCTACTGGCATTGGCGTAAACCCAATGACGAGCGGCCTTATAAAATGAAGTTTTACCCGCTTCCTGCTGTAATCGGTATTATTATCTGGCTTTTTATTTTTTGTGTAAGTCCGCCGGGTTATATACTTGGGGCATTGTGTTACATTTCTATAGGCGTGGCTGTTTATTGGCTGGTGATGGTGCCGGGGAAAAGGAAAAGAGAATTGCGAGCTGAAAAATCGTAGAGACGCATACTTGCGTCTCTACGGCAGGGTTATGCGGTAACTTTTACCTCGACCGGTTTTTTGCTTTCACTTTCTTCCTCTTTTTTAGAGATATTCTCATCATCCAACAGTTTATTAAGCAGATCGTTCAGATCCACTTCCGCAAAGCCTGTTGAGGAGTCTGAAATACCATAAGGGATGATCAGTTTACCGTTGTGTACGATAGACCCGCAGGAGTACAGCACATTCGGTACATAGCCTTCGCGCTCGTCGCTATTGGGTATGATCAACGGTTCGCGCAGGCGGCCTATTTCCACTGCCGGATCATCAAGTTTCAGTAAACTTGCACCAAGCACATACCTGCGCATAGGGCCCACACCGTGGGTGATCATCAGCCAGCCGTGTTCGGTTTCTATCGGCGAGCCGCAGTTGCCTATCTGGATGAACTCCCAGGTAAATTTAGGCTGCTGCAGCAATTCGGGCTTTTCCCAAATATTGATCTTATCGGCATACATGATGTAGTTATTGCAGCCATCAATGCGCGATATCATCACAAACTTGCCGTTGACCTTACGCGGGAAAAGCGCCAGGTTTTTGTTCTGTGCCCCCGCCCCGTAAAGCGGCATGATCTTGAAGTTATAAAAATCGTTGGTTTGCAGCAGTTTAGGCATGATCAGCGCGCCGTCATAAGCCGTATAAGTGGCATAATACACCGAGCTGCCATCATCATTCCTGAACTGCACAAAGCGGGCATCTTCAATCCCTTTTCGCTCATATTCGGATATCGGGAAAATTACCCTGTCGGATATATCGGTATCCAGCGAGAAAACGATCTCGTAGTATGAATCGGCCAGCCATAAGATCTTGTCGTATTCCAGTCTTTGGATATCGCTCTCCTGCAGTTTTTGCGAATCGAGGATTACACTGCGCAGGTTGGAGTATTCGAAATGATGGTCGAGCTTGGTTTCCACCTCCTTTAACACATCAATATTGATCTGCGTAGCGACTGCCTTATCGAAAAACAGCTTTTTATTATAAACTGCGTTGCGGACGATCTCTGCTTCATCTATATAATTGCCGGCAGGCTGTACCGTAATATTGTTATCCCTGTCGATATGCGCACGGCGGAAGGTTATGGACGAAATATGCCCCTCGCCTACTGCCCTGAAGCTGATGATCACGCGCTTTTCGCCTTCTTTCAATTCGCTCTGATCGGGATCATCCACGATAGACGGGTTAAAGAAAGCCGCCGATTCGATTGAATATTCATGCGTAAAATAGGATCCGAAGAGCAGCTTGCGATAAACCGTGAGTGTATCATAATCGATATTCAGGTCGGAGAAAAGCGGTTTCAGCTTACTGCAATGGCGGTTAAGTATACGTGTAATGTTACGGTGACGCTTGGAATACTCCTGCAATAATGGCGACACTATGCCGAATGCATCATCCTCGCTGATATGCATTACGCGTTGTATCACCTCCTTCGCGCGGTCATTTCCGTTAAAAAAGAACCTGGCGATTACACGTTTCGGATCTGGATAAATCTTTATGGGTTTACGTTCAACGGGTAATCTCATATTATTATAGACAGTAACTTTATTGTGTTAACACTAATATATCAAAATTGATTTGGGCAATTTCACAAAAACAACATGCAAGAAGCAAGAGTCAAGAACCAAGATATAGTAAAAAGTAAGCTCTTTCATTTAAAAATCACAATAATTACTTATTTCTGTCTTTAATGGAAATCTAAACAAATATATTTTTGTCTTGTCTCCCGATTCTTACATCTTAATTCTATTTTTAATACCCCTGTTATGAATATTTTGATTGTTGAAGATGAAAAAAGTTTAGCGCTTGAGGTTAATGAATTTCTGAGCAACGAGGGCTTTACGGTTGAACATGCCCGCAGTAAAAAATCCGGCGAGGAAAAGATCATATCAAACAGCTATGATTTTATCCTGCTGGATCTCGGCTTGCCCGACGGCGATGGCTTCGACCTGCTAAAAATCCTGAAAAGCATTAAAAACCGCGATGATGCCGTCATTATCCTGACGGCCCGCGGTGCGGTTGACGACCGTGTACAGGGCCTGGAGCAAGGCGCTGATGATTACCTTGCCAAACCCTTCTCATTGAATGAGCTGCTCGCCCGGATCCATGCCATCACCCGTCGCAAGCATAAGCTGGAAAGCAACGAGATAGAAGTAAAAGGCTTCAGGATAAACATACAGAACCGCACCATTTATTATGGCGAAGAACGCCTCAACCTCACCAAAAAAGAGTTTGAGATATTTAATTATCTTGTACTGAACAAAAACAAGGTAATATCGCGCACCAACCTTACCGAACACGTTTGGGGCGACATACTGGAAGTAAACTCCGACTCGAACTTTGTAGATGTACACGTAAAAAACCTGCGCAAAAAACTATCGCAATTCGCGCCGATAGACTGGTTTGAGACAGTGAGGAGTATTGGGTATAGGATTAATATTTAGATACGTTCATTGGCTCATTGGTTCAATAGATCATTGGTATTGCTCACTTAGTTACGAACAAGTTTGGTAACCCAGGGAAATATAATTGATACACTTATTGAATTTTGCACCAATGAACTACTGAACCAGTGAACTATTGAACCAAAAACATGAAACTCCAAATAAAACTTGCGCTATATAATGCCCTCACCAAGCTGGCCATTATCCTGTTTACAGGTGGGCTGATACTGGTTTCGCTGGAGCGGCTTACTTATCACCATATTGAAGCAAGGCTCTCTTTAAAAAAGCGGGAATTGCTTAAACATATTTCAGAAAAGGAAATATCGGCTTTTCTTAACGAGCAGAAAAGCTTTATCGATTATACCATACTAAAGGGAGAATATATTATCATTAAACCAATAAGGTACCAACCCAGCCTGGCAGATAAGGATGTATTTGTTACCGGGGCGCGCACTATCGACCAAAATACTGAAAGTTACAGCATTCTAAAATCAGCCTTTAATTTCACGGGGCACACTTATTACCTGGAAATTGGCGAAACGATGTATACAGTTGATGCCTTAAAAAGCACTATTAAAGGCTTTGCGCTGCTTATGCTTTTTATAGCGCTTACGCTTACTATGCTTATTGACCTTACTTTTACCCGTTTCCTGTTAAAACCATTTTACCAGATCATTGACCGTAAGCTGATAAAGGTGAATGATCCGCTAAACTTCGATTACGAAAAGGTAGAAACCACCACGCAGGATTTTGAGCTGCTGGATAGCAGCATCAGCTCGCTCATGGCCAAGATCAGCAACCTGTTTATGCTCGAAAAGCAGTTTATTGCCAATGTATCCCATGAGCTGCTTACGCCGATATCCATCATCGGCTCGCGGCTGGAAAACATCCTGCAGCAGGAAGGATTGACCGTGGAAACTGAAAATAAGATCTTCGCTTCGCTGAAAACGCTCAACCGGATGAAAGCGATCATCAATAGCCTGCTGCTGATATCGAAAATTGAGAACAACCAGTTTAACAAGGCCGACCGGGTGGTGATAACGGACATCATTAAAGAAGTATCGGAAGAATTGGACGACCGGCTGGAGGATAAAAAGATCCAGTTTAACAACCATACCAGCTATACATGGTCAATGCAGGCTAACCGTACACTAATGTACACGTTGCTGTTCAACATCATCAACAACGCCATTAAATACAACAAAGAGAACGGCGGCATATTTATTACCGACACGCTGAAGGATGACAGCTATACGCTGGAGATAACTGATACAGGTATTGGCATGAATGAGAAAGAGATAGAAATGGCCTTTAACCGTTTTGAAAAGTTGGATACCGACCATAAGGAAAGCCATGGCCTGGGGCTGGCAATAGCCAAAAGCATTACCGTGTTTCATAACATCGGCGTGCAGATCATATCCGCAAAGGATAATGGTACAACTTTCAGGTTGGTGTTTAACAAGTAGTGTAAATCACTAAGCCGTCATGCCGAGATATAAGAGCGGAGGCCTCTGTCCAAAAGGATTCCTATGGAAAAGGTGAAGTGACAATAAAGACCATGTCATCTCGAACCTGCACGAGCAAGAGGTATCGCGGCTCGGGGCAGGTTCGAGATCTTATGCGCTATGCACGTTTGTCATATGCATGGCGCAAAAGATTTCTCTCTCACCCATTAGCACATAACCGCCCGCAGTTCGTTCGAAATGACATAGTTGTTGGTTGTAATGGATAATTTATTCCGGCGTAAGTATGGTTTACATGACGGTGCTGGGTTTAAACAACCTTACAACTTCACTAAATCTTCATACTTCAAAACGTAACTTTACGTCAGTTTTTAGTTTTGTAGTACCCCTATTACATTTAAGGCTGTCGCCTCACAGGGTACAGCCTTTTTCATTTCCGGTCAAACCATCTTATTCCTTTTGATCAGGTATTGCCTCAAAACAGTATTATATCCCTCATCAATATTCGCATCGATTATATCCACCTGGTACTGAGCGCACTTCAACTTCAACTCGGTTTTATAATGCGCCAATGATGCCAGATAAGCTTCGCGGATCTTACCCGGGTGCACTTTTACCTGTTCGCCGCTTTCCATATCAATAAAGTGATGCGGGCGGTTATCAAAATTAAAATCCTGTTCCTTCTGCTTATCCTGCACGTTGAAGATCACCACTTCATGCTTATTGTACTTCAGATGTTGTATGGCGGCAAACAATGCCTGCAGCTTATCGTCCGTCATGTTGTTTTCCAGCATGTCGCTAAAAATGACGATGAGTGAGCGCTGATGAACTTCCTGTGCTATATGGTGCAGCACATTGGTAATATTGGTTTGCGTATTGGCCTTTGGGTGCTCATAAGCCTTCTCCAATTGCGCATATAAGTAAAACAAATGCGTTGAGGTAGATTTTGCAGCGCTCAACCAGTCTATCTTATCCGAAAAAAGACAAAGTCCAAACGCATCCCGCTGTTTTTTGAACAGGTACATGAGCGATGCAGCGGCATAAACGGAAAATTGCAGCTTGTTCGTTCCTTTTTCGGGGAAATTCATGCTGGATGAAGTATCCAGGAGCAGGTATGAGCGCAGGTTGGTTTCTTCCTCAAACTGTTTTACGAACAGCTTATCGGTACGTGCCATCAGCTTCCAATCGATGTTTTTAACCGACTCGCCGCTGTTGTACAGCCTATGCTCGGCAAACTCAACCGAAAAGCCATGGAACGGACTTTGGTGCAGGCCGGTAATAAAGCCTTCCACCACCTGCCGGGCAAGCAGCTCGAGATTGGCCAGTTGGCGTATTTGCTGTTCTTCGTTTAGTTTGGGCATGTTCGTTAACAATAATAACTAAACTTTGTAAATTGCAGTATAGTATAAATGTATAAACTCAATTAACCACAGCGTGCACGGAGATTTACACAGAGAACACGGAGAAAAAAAACGCTGTGCCCTCTGTGCTTTTTCTCTCTGTGGACTCTGTGGTTAAAAAACCTTAGTGTTTAATTTATGGAACCACAAATCACCGAAATCACCGAAGACATCAAAACCTTTTACGCCCATACTTACGATGTACCGATGGGAATCCCGGCAGTATTTGATTCGTTGGCTAAAAAAGTGCCTGATATAGACGACCACCACCTGTATGGCGTTACCGCATGCACCGGCGATAAGCTGATTTACATGGCCTGCCTGAAGGAAGCAACTGATGGTGAGGGTGAAAAATATGAGCTGCCTTATTATACTATCCCGAAAGGGAAATACCTGTACATCACCCTACACGACTGGCGAAACCATGTGCGGGAAGTGTCTAGGATGTTTGATGAGTTAATGAAACTGCCTGATGTAAAGAAAGGCGCCATTTGCCTGGAAGACTATCGTTCCGACGACGAGCTTTGGCTGATGGTTGAGCACAAATAAAATCTTCAAAACCATGTCATTTCGACGAACAGCACGTGGTTGGGCACGGGGTGAGGAGAAATCTTTTGCGCCATGCAGGTAGCTTACTTTATATCGCAGAAGATTTCTCACCTGCCCCTACCGCGCAAACCTTATGCTATTGCAGGTTCGAAATGACATCAATATTTTAAAATAGAAAAAGCGCCCCGAAATAATCAGGGCGCTTTTTGCTATATAGCGGATCGATAATTTTTTATTACAGTTGCGCGGTAAGCTTGTTTGCCAGTATTGATTTTGGCACAGCACCGATCTGTTTGTCTACAATTTCGCCGTTTTTAAAATACAGTAAAGCCGGAATATTGCGAATGCCATATTTCATAGAGATGCCAGGATTGTTATCAACATTCACTTTGCCCACAACAGCTTTGCCTGCGTAGTCTTTGGCAATTTCTTCAACTACCGGGCCAACCATCCTACACGGACCACACCATTCAGCCCAAAAGTCAATAAGTACCGGTTTGTCTGATTTTAATACAAGCTCTTCAAAGTTTGCATCGGTTATTTCTAAAGCCATGATCTTAATTTTTTATTTTTTGAATTACAAATATATACTATTCAAATTGCTTGCCACAATGGTTTGCATGACAATATGGCAATGTGACAAAAGGATGAAATGTTGATAAGTTGGTGGTTCATAGATCATGGTTGATAAGTAGTAAGGACTTTGCTGTAGGCAGTTATCAGTTTGCAGTTATAAAGCAGCAAACCGTCAACTGATAACTGCAAATAAAAAAGAGGGCGTTGCCTGCGGCCCGGGCTATCCGCTCATACTGCACACGGCCTTAGCCACCAGGCCGGTATCCGCTGCTATCCCTAACGCATTTTCTGAATCACAGATTTTTTGGATTAATGGATTACACAGATTTTTTAAAATCATCAGCGAAATCATATAATCTGTAAAATCAGTGATTCAGATAAAATGCGTTAGGGATAGGAAGGGTTTAGCCCGCAGGGCCGCAGCGCAGCGGAGCCCTGGATAGCCCGGCCGCTTCGGGGGCCTCAGCGCGGGCTGCGGCAACGCCCAAAACACGAGGTTACCTTTTAACCTCCTTAGGTATTAAACAAAAAACGGTTATGGAATTATTCCTCATCGCATTGGCCCCTGTTTTACAGATCATACTTTCCATATTGCGGCTAACGGGTACGATCAAAATACCTATTGGGGCAATAGCCGTTTTGGCGATAATAGCCGGCGGCTTCTTTTCTATGAAAGCCGGAAGCCTGGTAATGGATTCTATCGTTGCAGAATCGCCCGGGCATGGGCATTGCGGTATGCCATTTGCTGCATTTTTTATTGGTGGCACCCTTGTCGACTTTGTTGCAGCCGTCATTATAGGCGCAATTTGCGGAATAGTTTATTATCGGAAGATCAAAAACCGCGAGGCAATTTCTCCTGCTTAATGTTCCGCTAGGAACTATGATCCATCAACCATGAACTAACCTAAAACAAATCCGGAGTAAACCAGCTTACTACTACATCATGATAGGTTTACCGGAAATAGCTATCCGTTTAGGCGCAGCGGCCCTTTTGGGCGCCATTGTAGGCAGCGAGCGCCAAAAGCACGAATGGACCGCAGGGCTGCGAACGCATATGCTGGTTTGCATAGGCTCGGCGCTGGTAATGATCGTATCGATGCACGGTTTTTATGATGTGGTGGGCGAAAAAGGCATCACGCTCGATCCGTCCCGCGTGGCGGCGCAGGTAGTGAGCGGGATCGGCTTTTTAGGTGCCGGCACCATTATTTTTATGCGCAACCAGGTAGTACGCGGATTAACCACGGCCGCCGGCTTATGGACGGTAGCGGCCATCGGCCTTGCGGTTGGCGGTGGGTTGTATTGGGCCGCAGGTATCACCACGGCAATGGTGTTTATTATCCTTGCCATACTTAAGCCGATTGAAAAACGGATGTATAACCGTAATAAATTCAGCGGCGTAACGCTGAAGCTGGAAAAACATCACGTAAAGATGGAGGATATCGAGTCGGTATTTAAAACGCATGGCATCCGTTACAACCAGATCAGTTTGTCGCCCTCAAATGATGAGGAAGACGTGGACGAAATAAAGGTAAGCACCCAAAAAATGAATGAAGGCAAAAGCGGCCTATTGGAGATTGCCAATGATCTGCGCAAAATTAAAGGCGTACGGGAGGTGGACTTTATGCGCTAAAGTGGTGCGTTTTGAGTGGTGCGTTTTGAAAAATGGCGCAATAATATAGCATTTGACAAGATTCTGCATTTGATTATCAACAACTTAAGTGGTGCATGGTGGACCAGGTGGTGCAGTGCTCCGCGGAGCACCACCGTAAATGCATGAATTAAATAATCAACATTTTTCCCTAAAAATCATTTAATTTGCCAAAATATATAATTATCAATGCAAGACCTTAGAAAACTGATTGAAGACGCCTGGGACGACAGGGCGCTGTTACAACATACCGATTATATCAACGCAATTGATACCGTTATTGAGCGCCTTGACAAAGGCGAAATGCGTGTTGCCGACCCTGTAGGCAATGGCCACTGGCACACTCACGAGTGGATAAAGAAAGCGGTTATCCTTTATTTCCCAACCCGCCCGATGCAGGAGATTTCGGTAGGCCCGTTCGTTTTCCATGATAAAATGAAGCTGAAAACCGATTACCGCAAAAACAATGTTCGCGTGGTTCCGCATGGTATTGCCCGTTATGGCGCGCATCTGGCCAGCGGCGTTATCATGATGCCGTCGTATGTAAATATCGGCGCTTATGTTGGCGAAGGTACTATGGTTGATACATGGGCTACTGTTGGTTCATGCGCGCAGATCGGCAAACATTGCCACCTGAGCGGCGGCGTGGGTATTGGCGGCGTGTTGGAGCCTGTACAGGCTTCGCCGGTTATTGTGGAAGATAACTGCTTCTTAGGTTCAAGGGCTATTGTTGTTGAAGGCGTTCACCTCGAATCGGAAGTGGTTTTAGGCGCCAACGTGGTGCTTACTGCATCAACCAAGATCATCGACGTTACACATGAAAAACCTATTGAATATATAGGTCGCGTACCGGCGCGTTCGGTGGTGATCCCGGGTACATATCCTAAAAAATTCCCCGGAGGCGAATACCATGTTCCATGCGCGCTTATTATTGGCAAACGCAAGGAATCAACAGATAAAAAAACCTCGCTTAACGATGCGCTGCGCGAAAATAATGTAGCGGTTTAGTTTAGATTTGAGACGTGAGATTTGAGATGTGAGACTAAGAAGCAGCTATCTCAAATCTCATGTCTTAATTTAGATTTGAGACTTGGGAAAACTGATTGCAGCTCATCTCATATCTCAAATCTCATATCTCACATCTAAAAATGAAAATAGGATACGATGCAAAACGTGCTTTTTTAAACAATACCGGGCTGGGTAACTACAGCCGCTGGCTGATAAAAAGCGTGTCGCAATTCTATCCTGAAAACGAATTCTTCCTCTATACGCCCCGTGTAAAACAGGGCTCGCGGGCTGATCTTCCTGAAGAAAACGACAATACCCATATCATTACCCCAAAAGGCAAACTGCTTAAATCATGGTGGCGCAGCAAAGGGATCACTAAAGATCTTAAACGCGATGGCGTTGAGATTTTCCATGGCCTGAGCGCGGAGCTGCCGGGTGGATTGAAGAAAGCCGGCATCAAATCAGTAGTTACTGTTCATGACCTTATATTCCTTCGCTTCCCGCAATATTATGGTCGGGTTAGCCGCAATATCTATACGGTAAAGCTCAAGCACGCCTGTAAGATCGCCGACCAGGTGCTTGCCATCAGCGAGCGTACCAAATATGATCTGATTAAACTGCTTAATGTTCCAGCCGAAAAGATCAGCGTGATTTACCAGGGTTGTGATCCATCGTTCAAAAAAGTTTGCACGCCTGAAGAAAAACAGGCTGTCCGTAAGAAATATGGCTTACCATCGGATTTCATCCTGAATGTGGGTACCGTTGAAGAGCGCAAAAACCTTTGGGTATTGATCCGCGCGTTGAGTTTTTTGAGCGATGTAAAACTGGTAGTAACCGGCAAGCAAACATCTTACGTCGATGAGATCAAAAAACACCTAAGCAAACACCAGTTGAACAATCAGGTGATATTTCTTAATAACGCTGATTTTGCCGATCTGCCGGCTATTTACCAATCGGCTAAACTGTTTGTATACCCATCACGTTACGAGGGCTTTGGTATACCCATACTGGAGGCGCTGGCATCAGGCACGCCGGTCATTGCGGCCACAGGTTCATGTTTGGAAGAAGCAGGCGGCCCGGATAGTTTATATGTGGAACCGGATGACCATATCGGCTTGTCTGAAAAGATCCACCAGGTATTGACTGACGATGAGCTGCGCAAAAATATGATCGTCAAAGGCTACGAATATTCGCTTAAATTTGACGACGAAAAGCTGGCGGCACAGGTGATGCAGCTATACCAAAATTTATAGAACCATGCTTAGAGACGAAGTTGCAAACGCGTTTAAAGTAATACAGGATGGCGGTATCATCCTCTATCCTACCGATACTATTTGGGGCATAGGCTGCGATGCCACCAATACCGAGGCCGTAAAAAAGATCTACCGCCTTAAACAGCGCGACGAGGCCAAAAGCATGATCATTTTGCTGGATACCGAAAATAAGCTGCAAAGCTACGTAACTGAAGTCCCCGAGGTCGCCTATGACCTGATCAACTACGCCGAAAACCCGCTTACGCTGGTTATGCCCGGTGCACGCAACATTTCCCCGGCTCTCATCAGCAATGATGGCAGTATAGGCGTACGCATTGTAAAACACCAGTTCTGCGAGCAACTGATCCAGCGTATGCGCAAGCCATTGGTCTCCACCTCGGCAAACATCAGCGGCAAGCCGTCGCCACAATACTTTTCACAGATAGACCAGGAAATCATCGAGGGTGTGGATTACGTCGTAGACATCGACCAACATAGTATGGAGATCAAAAATCCATCAACTATTATGCGGTTGGAGCCAAATGGGACGTTTGTGTTTTTGAGGAAGTAAACAATAACCTACGTCATCCCGAACTTGACCGCTGGCGCGAGTTTAGCGCAGCGTAACTCGTGCCACAGCATGGTTAAGCTTCCAGCTTAATCAACAAAATCAAACCCATCACCCCAAATCAACGGTTTTGCTTACTTTTGCCTTGTAATGAAGCAGCATCTTACCCATCCCGTTTTCAGCATCATATCAAAAATAGCAGGCGAGAATAATTTGCAGGCATATGCCATCGGCGGGTTTGTGCGCGATATTTTCCTAAAGCGGCCCTCGAAGGATATTGATATCGTGGTACTTGGTAACGGGATAGACTTCGCAGAAAAAGTCGCCCAAAAGCTTAAGGTTAAAGTGGCGGTTTTCAAAAACTTCGGCACAGCACAGCTTAAATATAAAGACCTCGAGATAGAATTTGTAGGCGCCCGTAAAGAGTCCTACCGCCGTGATTCACGCAAGCCGATTGTTGAGGACGGCACACTGGAGGACGATCAGAAACGCCGAGATTTCACCATCAACGCGCTGGCTATTTCCCTGCATCCGGATACTTACGGAGAACTGCTCGATCCTTTCGGCGGCATGGATGACATGGAACACAAACTTATCCGCACACCATTAAATCCGGTGGAGACCTTTTCGGATGATCCCTTACGTATGATGCGCGCGATCCGTTTCGCTTCGCAATTGAATTTCCGGATAGATGATGTAGCTGTGCAGGCGATAAAAAATAATGTCGACCGCATCAGCATCGTATCGCAGGAACGGATAACCGACGAGTTGAACAAAATCATCCTTTCGCCAAAACCATCGATAGGCTTCAATTACTTGTTCGATACCGGTTTATTGCACAAGATCTTTCCGCAGATGACTGCGCTTTATGGCGTGGAGTTCATCAACGGCAAAGGGCACAAGGATAATTTTTATCATACACTACAGGTGCTGGATAACATCTGCGAGACCACTGATGACCTTTGGCTACGCTGGGCAGCTATCCTGCATGATATTGCCAAACCGGCTACCAAGCGTTTCGAAGCGGGCCATGGTTGGACGTTCCACGGGCACGAGGATAAAGGCGCGCGAATGGTGCCCAAGATATTCGCACAGCTCAAATTACCGCTGAACGAAAAGATGAAGCAGGTGCAAAAGCTGGTGCTATTGCACTTAAGGCCGATCGTTTTATCGCAATCCATCGTGACGGATTCTGCGGTGAGGCGTTTACTTTTTGAGGCAGGCGATGATATAGACGGGTTGATGTTGTTGTGTAAAGCGGACATCACTACCAAAAATGAATACAAAATAAAAAAATACCGCCAGAATTTTGAACTCGTGCAACAAAAGTTAAAAGATGTTGAAGAGCGCGATAGTATAAGGAATTGGCAACCACCAGTGACCGGTAATGATATTATGCAGCTATTCGGGTTAAATGAGGGCCGCGAAGTGGGAATTATCAAAAACCAGATCCGCGAAGCCATCCTTGAAGGCGAGATTACGAACTCGCGCGAGGAGGCGCTTGCCTATACAATTCAAAAAGGCGAAGAAATTGGCTTAAAAGTTGTGGCGAAACTGTAGTTTTTTCGTATACTATCAACAATCTTAGCCGAAATCATCTATTTGACATAAAAAAAATAACATTTTCATTAATTTTGCTAAAATCTACTTAAACAATGGCAGTTTACCGCTTCAGGATCGCTTTTGAAGACTACGACGATGTTGTCCGCGAGATCGACATCAAATCAAACCAAACATTTGAAGACCTTCACCGTGCTATTCACCAAGCTATAGGTTACAACCCGGATTATCCATCGTCCTTTTATATCAGCAATGATCAATGGACAAAAGGCGAAGAACTTACTTTTATGCCCAATCAGCGCAGGATTGACCGCGGCATAGCTTTGATGGAAAAAGTGAAGCTGGCCGCTCGTATCGACGATCCGCATCAGAAATTCTATTATACATTCAATTTCGACCGCCCGTTTGATTTCCACGTCGAGCTGATGAAGATCATACTGGAGGATGCACCTGGCGTTACCTATCCATCTGTAGCACGGGCCGCCGGCGAAGCGCCTAAGCAGTTTGGTAATGTATTTAACCCTGTTAGCCTGCCTTCAACCGCCGAAGAATTTGAATCATTTGACGATACGGGTTTTAACCCCGAGGAAGCAGAAGACCTTACCGAGGTTGTAGACGAGGAAGATGTAGAAGAAAGCGACAAAATAGTTGGCGCAGACGAAGAGGAAGAAGAGGATGAGTTTGGCAGCGAGTTTTCGGATAACGAAGGCTTTGATGAAGAGCGCCATACATCGCATGATGATTATTGAGTAGTCCATAGACCATAGTCGATAGTCCATAGCCAAAGCCTGGACCTTTAATAATTTCTATGGTCTATGGTCCATCGACTATGGACAATAAACAAAAAACCCTCATCGTCATTGCCGGGCCAACAGCCGTGGGGAAAACCGACACCGCTATACAATTGGCGCGGCATTATGACACGGTGATTGTTTCTGCAGATTCAAGGCAGTTTTATCGTGAAATGTCCATAGGCACGGCCAAACCAAATGCGGAAGAACTGGCTGCGGCTAAACATTATTTCATCGATTCGCATTCCATTACCGAAGATTTTACTGTGGGTGATTACGAGAAACAGGCTTTGGCTTTGCTGGATGAGCTCTTCAAAACGCACGATAAAGTAATTCTGGCCGGAGGGTCGGGCTTGTACATCAGGGCAATATGCGAGGGTTTTGATGAGTTTCCGGATGCGGATCCCGCTATTCGCGAGCGTCTGAATCAGGAATTTGCCGAAAAAGGCATCCAATTCTTACAGGAAAAACTAAAGGACGCTGATCCAGAATATTACCAGCAGGTCGATCTAAATAATCCCCAGCGCATCATGCGCGCATTGCAGGTATTTGAGAGTACCGGTAAGCCATTTTCCTCCTTCCGTAAAGCCACAGTAAACAAACGCCCGTTCAATATTGTTAAGTTCTGCATTGATTTACCAAGAGAGGTTTTGTACGACAGGATAAACCGCCGGGTGGATATAATGGTTGAAGAGGGTTTGATTGAAGAAGTGAGGGCATTACTGCCTTATCGACAGTTGAACGCGTTAAACACAGTAGGTTATAGCGAGTTGTTTGATTATTTTGACGGCAAAACGGATCTGGATACCGCCATCAGCCTCATCAAACAAAATACCCGCAATTTTGCTAAGCGGCAACTTACCTGGTTTAGGAAAGATAAGGAAATGCATTGGGTATCCCCGGGCAATCTTAACGAAATAACCAACATTATTGAACATCAAGTTAATACTTGAAGCATTAATTTGTCCGTTTAATAGTAAACCACTATCTGTTTTAATGGATTCAAGAAGAGAGTTTATCAAAAAAGCGGCGCTGCTAACGGGTGCTGCCGGCCTGTCGGGCATTTTGCCGGCATCCATTCAAAAAGCTTTAGCTATCAATCCTGCTCCCGGAAGCACTTATCTCGATGCTGAGCACATTGTTATCCTGATGCAGGAGAACCGCTCGTTCGATCATACCTTCGGCACTCTGCGAGGTGTACGCGGCTATAATGACCCACGGGCGATCAATCTACCCAATAAGAACCTGGTTTGGCTGCAATCCAACAGCGAGGGGCAAACCTTTGCCCCATTTCACCTGGACATCAAAAACACCAAATCCACCTGGATGAACTCGCTGCCGCATACATGGGCCAACCAGGTAAGCGCGCGTAACGATGGCAAATTTGATAAATGGCTCGAATCCAAACGGTCATCAAACCCGGCCTATAAGGACATGCCTTTAACGCTTGGCTACCATAATCGCGAGGATATTCCATTCTATTACGCGCTCGCAGATGCCTTTACGGTGTGCGACCAGCATTTCTGCTCATCGCTTACCGGCACCGGCCCGAATCGCCTTTTCCTGTGGACAGGTACAGTCCGCGCCGAGCAGAATGAAAATTCACGGGCTTTGGTATGGAACGACGATGCCGATTTTGGCGACCTGAAGTGGACAACATTCCCCGAGCGCCTGGAAGATCATGATATCTCATGGAAATGCTACCAGAACGAAGCAGGTATCGATATTGGCTTAACCGATGAAGAATCACAATGGCTGTCGAATTTTTCGGATAATGAGTTGGAATATTTCGCCCAGTACAATCCGAAATTATATAAAAAGCATGTCGACTGGCTGCAAAAACAAGCCGCCGATCTGCCTGCTAAAATTGCAGACCTGCAGCAACAGCTTAATAACCCGCAAACTGCAGGCGCCGCAGCACTACATATAAAAGGGCAATTGAAGGAAGCGCAAAAGCAATTGGACGATGTAAACAAAGAACTATCAAACACCCATCCGGATGATTTTGACAAATTATCACAACGCTCAAAAAACCTGCATAATAAAGCCTTTTCATCCAATGAGATCGACCCTCATTATCATGAACTAACCACACTGGCTTACGATGACAACGGCACGCGCCGCGAAATGAAGGTGCCTAAAGGCGACGTGCTGGCACAATTCAGGAAGGATGTATCGACAGGCAACCTGCCGATGGTATCGTGGATCACAGCGCCTGAGAATTTCTCTGATCACCCGAGCGCGCCGTGGTATGGGGCATGGTATGTATCGGAAGTGATGGATATTCTCACCCATAATCCCGAGGTTTGGAAGAAGACCATTTTTATCCTCACCTATGATGAGAACGATGGCTACTTTGACCATGTGCCGCCATTCGTAGCGCCGCATTCGCACAAGGAGGGCACGGGTAAAGTTTCAAAAGATGTCGATACCCGTCCAGAATTTGTTACGCTTGCGCAGGAGCAGGAACGCAATGGGTTCCCCGAACCGGATACTGCGGAAAGCCCGATAGGCCTGGGTTACCGTGTGCCGATGGTCGTGGCGTCGCCGTGGAGCCGTGGCGGCTGGGTGAATTCAGAAGTGTTTGACCATACCTCTTCGCTGCAGTTTCTTGAACATTTCATCCGTCAAAAAACCGGAAAACGCATTACCGAAACCAACATTACCCAATGGCGGCGCACCGTTTGCGGCGACCTTAGTTCTATCTTCCGCCCTTACCATGGCGAGAAGATCCAGGAACCGGCGTTCCTGCATAGAGACACTTTTGTAGAAGGCATCCATAAAGCGAAATTTAAAAAACTGCCATCGGGTTTTAAGGCACTCTCACCTGCCGACATCAGTCAGATCAATCATACGCCATACCTGTCGCCCAATATGCCGCAACAGGAAAAAGGGATCAAGCCATCTAATTCCCTGCCCTACCAGCTATATGCCGACGGCAATCTGGCTGCAGATAAAAAGTCCTTTAAGATCAATTTCCAAGCGGCGAATACTGTGTTTGGTAAGATGGCAGCCGGCTCGCCTTTCAATGTGTACGCGCCGGGGAAATTTAAGGGTGAAACCGTACGTACCTGGGCTTATGCGGTAGAACCGGGCGACACTATTCCCGACCAATGGCATCTACACGATTTCGACAATAAGAATTATCATTTACGGGTTTACGGCCCCAACGGCTTTTTCCGCGAATATGCCGGCAGCAATGCCGACCCGGATATGACCATCACTTGTGAATATCATAATACACCGTCAGGCAATGAGCTTTCGGGCAATATCGAGCTAAAATTCACTAACTGGAGCGACAGGAATAATTACCATGTGCAGGTAACAGATAATGCTTACAAGGCCAATAATTTAAGCAAGCTGATCAATCACAGCAGTGATAGTTCCATGGTGCTCGATCTGAAGAACAGCCACAACTGGTACGATTTTACCGTTCATGTAACCGGGGCTATAAACTTCATGAAACGCTACGCAGGTCGTGTAGAAACCGGCAAACCAGGCCACACCGATCCGTTTATGGGCCGTATTATCTGATCAATTTGCGGTGATCAACGGGTTATTCATGATTCCTGCAAATAAGATAAGGCCACTATTCCGCTCGCGTATTGCGAAAATAAACGGGCGGTTAATGTTATAATCATAAACGGGTGCAGCAGAAGCGCCCACACCTACCGATGTTACTGCGGCAGCCTCAGTGCCATTTTCGTCAACAGCAACGTAAGTCTTATGTTCTACGTCGGTTATCTCCAGCTTTTCGTTACTTATTTTTGAAAAATCGGCCCCACCGCTAAAAGCAACACCCATACCTAGTGCGGTTAGTTCATCCTTTAACGATATGCTATAGTTGTACGTAAATTTGGGCAATGTCACTTGTCCCCGGGCAGAGTTCAGGTTTGTCATCCAGTTCTTCCATGACTGATCCAGGCCTGGCATTATATCAGCAAGCGTTTTATCAGTATGCGGCTCAACAATCACCATACTAAATTTATCACCTGAGTATGGCAATTCTACAACGGTCACATTTGCATCAGTGTAGCTATTCATGTCGATCATGCCGGTCATGAATGGAGCTTGTACCTGGTTGGATGCGTCAACGTAAAAGGGCGCTGCCTTTGTGTCCGATGCATTAAATTTTTCCTTCCATGTGCTTTTAAAATAAAGCGCATTGATCAGGTACATCACCTCATTTGAAGGTATACTATTGACGATGCTGGTTATTTTACCGTTAGTATTACTGCTCACCCAATTATTGATGGTATTTACTGCCGATGGCGATGAAAAATCAAGCGATTGAACTGTTGCCTTGTAGTAATCGCTGTTTGTGGTGATAAACTGGGGTAGTACGCTGAATCCCTGTTTGTACCATATTGAATTAGCGATATCGAATGTGGTATTAGGGTCGAGCTTGGGTAGCTGGGTGATGAGCTTGTTATAGTAACTATTCAACTCAGCTTGCGTAAAACCATTAAAATTCATGGTGCTGTCAATTGCTGCCAGTGTTTGGCCATTGGCGCCATTGCTGGTCATCGCCATTGCAATGCTCACACTCAGCGGTGATATGAACAGGTTACCATCGGTGCTGTTTACCGGGGCAAGGCCATTAAACAATTTAAAAGTGAAGGCATTATCGGTGACCGCTTTTTGCTGTTCTGTAGCATCCAACACCAATGTACTGCCGGGGTTATTAGGTTTCGAACCGCCCTTTTTACATGATGCAAAAACGGTAAGCAGGATTAAAACGGAGAAGTAAGTTTTTAGGCGCATGGTTTAATATTTTGGTTGTAAATACATTACTTCATGATTACGCATCGTTCAAATCCTTCGCTACAGCATTTACCAATTATTTTTTATCCTGCATCCTTTTTAGGAAGATCTGGGGCGCAGGCAGGTTTACTGCTATAACCAACATGTTGTTAAGCACATTTTTACGTGTACGTACGTTTAAAAATTGAGGCTTTAACCGCGTTATCGGGTAATCGTTCACACTGAAGATCTGGGTATATTGCCAGCCTTTTGCGTCCAGTGTTTTTACCTGCTCTTCAGATATATATAGTATAAAAATATTTTTAGGTGGCGTTTTTATCGTATCCGGGTCGATAACCGACACAGGCGAATGCAGGTAAAATTCCAGCGGCCAGTTATTGTCCTTATAAAGCATTACAGGATATTTCCGCTTGTTATATTGGTTAATAAACCGCCCCGCCACACTTCCTGCCTGGTACTCGACCAGTGATGGGTAAAACGCCAGGTTTAAATAGATATTGACGATAAATGACAGCACAGCCGTGCTCACCACAACCTTTTGCAATATGCTGTTACTGATCATATCCGGCACAAATACCATCGTGATATAAAGGATACAAATTAATATGATAACCGGTAATTTCAGATGATCCGGCACAAACTCATATTCCAGGAAACCGAGTGTGATCAGCACCAATCCCATCACAATAAATTGTGTAATCCTGATGGCTTTAACGCTCTTATCCGCCTGCACATTGAACAGGTATTGCGCCGTAATAATGGCGAAAAACGGGTAAATGATATTGGTGTAAAAAGGCAGCTGAAACTTTGACGCCGAAAAAACCAGGAAAGTAAGCAGCCCGCCGCACAGGCAATACCACTCATGCGCCTGTATGTTTTTTACACCTTTCTTTATCGACTGGTATACTGCCGCAAACAGCAGCAATGACCATGGCAGGAAAGCCCAAAGTGTGGTATGGATAAAAAATGTAGGGTCACCGCTGCCTTTTATAGGGCCATTGTTAAAAAACCTGCCGAACTGACTTCCCCAAAAGAAAAACCCGATACCCGAAACACCTTTCTGCCCGAAGATCACTTTCTCAGGGTGCAGGTCGAATTGCCGGTAAAGACAATATAATTCAGGCGAGATGAGCAGCATGGTAAGCACTATGGCCACCAACCAGCGCCAGTTGAAAAGCTTGTTCCATTGCTTGGTGATGATCAGGTGCCCGGCAATCGCCCCTCCTATCGGTATAACCACAAACATCCCTTTGGTCATAACAGCGCAGCCGGCAAAAACGCAGCCCGCCAGCAGGTGCCAGCTATTCCGGGTATAGGCTTTATAAAAATGATAAACGGCAGCAATGATCAACCCGGTTAAATAAGGCTCGGCGCGCACGTCGTTATTGGAGATAACCAGTTGCTCGGCAGTAAGCAGTATCAGCACCGACCACATTGCCACCTGCTTGTTATAAAGGCTTTTGGCGAAGTGATAGGTATAAACCGCGCCCATCATCAAAAACAGCACAGCAGGCAGCTTATAGGCCCAGGTAGTAAAACCGAATATATTGAATGACAGCGCAGCCATCCAGAACGGAAAATGAGGCTTATCCAGCCAGTCGTGCCCGTCAAGCACCATGTTCATATAATCATGCCGAAGCACCATTGTTTTGGCAATGGTTGCATATAAAGTAGCATCAGGGGCCATCAGCGTAACAAAAAGCCCCGTAATGTTTACTGCTACCGCAGCAGCAATAAACAGGCAAAGCCACTTTAACTGTTTCGCCGGAATAGTTTGATCCATAAATAGTAAATTGCTTTAGGTATGCCAAATATAAGGCAATAGCATCTGCCAAAAATAAAAAAAGAATGGATGCCTGTGCGATAAGCGCTTTGCATTTTCCCCAGAATTTATCCTAACTTCCGTTAATTTTCTGACTAATTATTATGAAGACCTTCGCTGCATCTATCTTAATGCTACTTTGCATTTCCGCTAAAGCGCCTGAAACATCAACTACGCTACTGCAAAAAATGTATACACGCTATCATGGCAAATGGGCAAAAACATTGTCGTTCGACCAAACCACCGAGCGGTACCGCAACGATAGCCTCATCAGTACTTCAACCTGGTATGAGCGTATGGCTTACCCGGATAAACTGCGTATCGATATCGGATCAGCCAACAGCGGTAATGCCATTATTTTCAGGAGCGATTCAACTTATCGCTTTAAAGACAATAAACTGATCAAATCATCAAAGGATGAAAACGAGCTGACCTTCTTTTTAGGCGGCCTGTATTTCATGCCGTTTGATGAGGTAAAGGAGCATTTTGCCGATCTGCATTATGATCTCTCCAAATTTCACGAAAGCACCTGGAAAGGCAAACCTGTATATGTTATTGGCGCAAATACGGATGATGAGAAAGCAAACCAGCTGTGGATAGATAAAAAAGACCTGTATGCCGTACGTTTTATCAAATACGATAACAGTACCAAGGAAGAAGGCTGGTTTGAAAATCAGCTTGCCGAAAAAGGCGGCTGGAGCGAAACGTTATGCACTTTCTTTATTAACGATAAAAAACTACAGGTGGAGAAATATCACAACGTAGTTACCGGCGAGGAGGCAGATGAAAATGTGTTTGATGTAACGAAATTCGGGAAATAGCGTCACACCCACCCCTGCCTGATCGCCTTAACGATCAACTCACTCGTGTTTGCAGCATTACATTTAGCCAGCATATTATTGCGGTGCGTATCAACTGTTTGTTTGCTGATATGCAATATCTGGCCGATCTCCTTGCTCAGCTTTCCTTCCATAATTAGCAGCAGGATCTGCTTTTCACGTTTACTTAACAGTTCCTTGCTAACAGTGAAAACGTTTTCTACATCCACATTAATATAAGATGGTTCCCCTTCGAGGCCGATAAATGAAAGTGTAGGTTTACCTTCTGGTTTTATATGGGTAATATCGGTCTCGAAACCTAACGTCCGCATGATCTGCCCATTTTCATCATGCTGGATGATGATGGCCTGGTGCAGCAATCTTACATATCGACCGTCCTTTGCCTTCACTCTAAAGTCATGTCTTACCTTGTATTTCATCAACTTTTCTATAGGTAAGGCAGAAAGAAATTCAAGCGCTTTGTTCTCAAAATTGAGGAAATAAGGCCGGTCGTCTGGATGTACAGCATCCATTAGCATTTCCAGGCTAAATTCCGCTTTCTGGTAGCCCAGCACCGCCGTCATTTCGTCGCTTACCATATCAAGACAAAAGTTCTGCAGGTTAAATATCCAGTAGAAGTAATCGCCCGCCTGGAAAAAGTTCAACAGCTTTTTATACAGGTCTATTTCCACCTGCAATTGCCCGCGCGGCACATCGCTGGTAATCCGTTTCCATATCTTGCTTGCTTCGGTATTAAACAGCTCTGTTTCCATTTCACGTCTAAGAAAAAATCAACTAAGGTGCCTTAAATATAATGCTTTGCAAGAAAAAATCCCTATAAATAGGGATTTTTTAATTTGCTAAATGCTGATATTTTAGGAGTACCTAATTTTTTAGTATACGCGTAAGGTCAGCGGACTTAAACCGTATCACAATGTGACAGAAGGATCCTTTAATTTCTTTTAGAAGTTCCATCATCGCGCAGGCTTAAACAGCCTGCGCGTGCTTTTTTACAAAAACTTCAGAACGTCTTCTGTAGTCCCTGTTTCCCCTATCCTTGGGAAAATGTGCTTCAAACTATATTCATGTGCCTCAGCAGATGTATCGGTCATGACATCGCTCACAAAAGTGACGTTATAAGCCTCTGCATTAGCCTCACGCGCAGTAGTGTCTACACCAATACTGGTTGATACGCCACCCAACACAATACCCGTTACCCCCAGCGCTTTTAGTTTTTCGTCAAGGTCGGTAGTACCAAAGGCACCCCAGGCTGTTTTAGTTACATGAATATCGTCAGCATTAACACCTAATTCTTTAATGATCTCAATCCATTCATCCTGGATCGGCGGCATTGAGAAATTAGCAGGCTCTTTGCGAGTGCTGAAAGCTTTTGAGTTACGCGGGTCGACATTTACAGCTACAACCGGTAAGCCGGCTTTGTGAAAGGCTTCAACCAGTTTGGCGGCATTGGCAATAATGTCTTTTATTGGGTGCACAACAGGGAAGTTTACAATTCCGTTTTGCAGGTCGATGAGCACAAGGGCTGTGTTTTTATCAAGGGCAGTTACCATGGTATTTTATTTAGTTAACAATTTATTAATTTAATAAGGTAAACTTACAAGTTTAACTTATTATGCCAAAAATATTGTGTCATGAAATAAACATTTTAGGCATTTGGATTATTATGTATGTACACTTAAACAATTAGAATCATGAAATACGCATTTGTGATGGGCAGCAGTGCTTTTATAGTACCGAGTGGCGTAATACGCTACGCTGATGACGATAATAATAACGAAATATTGAGGATTAATTCCCTTTGGCACGATAACGAACCGAACTCTTATTTCAGCATCGACCTGGATATAAAAGACAAAAACGGCAATGGTGTTATCGTAAGCAACAACAAAGCATTAGGGACCGGTGTAAGCGTTATAGCGGATGGCAAAAGTGTACAAGTTCTGGATGAAAGCGGCGTAAATATTATTAAGGTGATCCAGATGGATGACCACACCGCTATGGGCCTGGAACACAACATAGTTGCCGAGTTTGAAGTAAATATGCCCCTTGCCGCCATACGCATCTTCGGCGATTTTAAAACGCACGACCTGCATATCCTGGCCGAGAATGAAAAATTTTACATCAATGATGATGGTTATGCTACCTCTGCGCTGGCAGGTACTGATCTGCGGTTTACTGCTGATGGGGTGCTGCTATAAATAGCTGAGCCACCATTGTTTGTGTGTGCGCTTATAGTTACTGAACCACCGGCATGGAAAGTAAAGAATTGTTATTACTGTTAACCACACCAGGTACACCACCCATAACGGAAAACCATAACCAGGCGGTTCAAACAGGAATGACCCAGGCACAGCGATCTGGCTCGTGGTAAAACCTGATGCAAAAAACATGATGATGTTGATGATGCGCAGCAGAAAAAAGTGCGGTACGTAATAGAAGAACGGTACATTACCATATACCGTTAGGAATTTGGTAAAACGGTTATTGGCGTGCTCGGTAAGCGAGAGCAATAATAGCGATACGCCAAGCGTCATGAGGCAGTACAATAGCGATGGCGGGTACTTGCTTACATTTAAGAAAGACATAAAGGTATATAAGCCATTTTTCTGTGTTGACCAGTGCGAAGGATCGCCGTAATCGTTAACCAGCCTTAGCGCTACAAAAAGGCATAGCGCACCGATACCTGCATAGCGAAGTATTTTTCTGCGTTTGTTACCATCATAATGGGTGCGGTACATCGAGCCAAATACATAACCGAGCAGCATAATACCTGTCCACGGCAATACTGCGTACATATCGAATATTCCATGGGTCCTTCCCAATGGTATGAAAGTAGCAAAGGCAGTTAAAAAAATAGATTCGACATCAAACCCCGCACTGCCTTTTGCAGGAAGCGGTAATCCATCTATTATATCATGACCAAAGAAAATAAGCGCACCTATTATCCCGATATACACTAATGGCAATCTTGACAAAAGCCCCAGTATTATCATGCTAAATCCTATGGCCCACAAAACCTGCAATATCAGCACATGATAAAATGGGTCGGCGGAAATGGCGAGCGTGAGAACTACAATTTCAATCACTATTAGCCATAAACCCCTCTTTACCAAAAATGCCATCAACTCATTTTTTGTACGACGTGTACCGGCTATATATGCCGATACCCCGCTCAGGAAAACAAATGTAGGTGCACAGAAATGGGTTATCCAACGGGTAAAAAACAAAATGGCCGTGGTAGTGGCCATATCGGTGGGGAGTGTACCCGGACCGGTGAAATAAAAGAAATCCCGGCTATGATCAATAGCCATAATGAGCATAATAGCCCCCCGCAAAATATCGATAGAGCGTATGCGCTGTTTTAAAGTTGGCGAATCGGAATTGGTCATATAATAAGATCAGGTGCTAAAATATCATTTTTAACATATCTTAAAAACATATGACTGTGAGAATAATGTAATGTTACATCTAATTGTCATTTCTAAGCGTGAAGAAATTACGCATTAGATAGGTTTTGAAAATTTATTACTTTTTGCAAAGCAATTATACTCTCAATAATCCAGCTCATAACAATCAAATCCCGCCTCGTTCAGCATCGACTCCACCTTACGCGGTGAGAGTTGATTAGATACTACGCGCAATATATGATCGCAATCTTCCAGGTCGAAGTTCCATTGTGCTATTGCCGGAACGGATGACAATAAAGGCTGAACCTTGTTAACTGCCTTACTGTCGCAAACACTTGTTACAAATACCAATACGTCCATAATTGTTGTTGTTGTTGTTGGTTATCTCAAAAGCTAAGAATCAGGAATCGGGGTTTGTGCTATATTTTATTCCCGACTCTTGATCCCTGCTTCTTGCTTCGTATTAAATCAATTTATTCGATGGGCTGTTTAGCCTCGTTAGTTTCCTCAAACCAATCCGGTCCGAATCCTCCCCTGCCGCCGAACTTATTACCAAAGCCGCCACAGCGTTCGCTCCATTTCTGTTTAAAGCGCTCGCGCTCTTCAGGCGACATGGTGCGGTACTTTTCTTCCATTTTGTAGCGCATCCAAGGAGCAGGCCCGCCCCTGAAACCGCCTTTCGGGCCGCCCTTGCCAAAGCCAAATAGCACTTTGCAAAGGATGAACAGGCCTAAAGCCTGCCAGAAGGTGATGATGCCCAGGTGAAATATCACAGGCATCAGGGCGTTCCATAACAGCATCACCACAAAGCCGGCAAGCGCTGCAACGGCAGCTATGCCAAGCGGGATGAAAATAAAACGTCCTTTATAAAATACTCTTTTCATGTTCTTTTTATTTTTAATATTGTGTAATCTCGTCATACAATTGTTTAAGCCGTTTGCGCAGGTGAAGCACCGCGTAACGTTTTCGTGTAACCAGCGTCTGTACGTTTTCCCCGGTCAGGTCGGCCATTTCGGCGAAGGAAACGTCTTCCAGCTCATTCCAGATGAAAACCTTTCGTTGTTTTTCAGGCAGTTCGTCCAGCGCGTTGAAGAGTTCTTCCCAGAAGAGGTTACGCAGGTATTCCGTCTCAGGCGTTTTAGCCTCGGTCATTAAAATTTC
>Ga0206937_10012_pt1 | contig 69655 bp, 64 predicted proteins | sample Alteio_BWOrgHeat_11_FD_152923 | JGI IMG/M metagenome (GOLD analysis project Ga0206937, IMG submission 152923) | Enriched cells from forest soil in Barre Woods Harvard Forest LTER site, Petersham, Massachusetts, United States -... | ecosystem: Environmental > Terrestrial > Soil > Temperate forest >... | reverse complement strand
ACCATCCGCCCGCGGTACCGAAGTCGAAAGTAATGGTGCCTGATGATCCACTTAAGGTGTAGTAGTCATCATAATCCATGGTCAGATTTGTAGAAGTATAGCCCGATAGCGCGATAACTACGACGTTGCTACGCGATTGGATGATGTTATCAAATACATTTAAGTGGTCGGTATTTTGGTACTCTACTTCGCCACCGTAACCACCTTGTGAAAAATTGTCATAAAATGTATTGCCCGATAAGGTTGAGTAGGTAACCTTGCTGCTTGCCTGGTTCGATCCGTAGATGATACCGGCAGTTACGTTGTTGTAGATAAAGTTATCGCGTACATTAATGCCCGTAGTAGTGTAGCCATTGTTTTCGCAACCTACTGTCATACCCGCGCCGTTACCATAGCAGGTGTTGCCTTGTATATTAATGTAAGAACCGCCATCTACATAAATGCCGCCTGAAGTTGCCACCTGCGATACACAGTTGTAAACGGTATTATAATTAACGTTTCCGCCCATAGCATAATTTACACTGTCGGGTGCGCCTGTGTAGCTGTAATGGCCCGACATATCAATACCAATATTGGTAATATCATGCACTACATTATGCTCCAGCAAAAAGTTGTTTACATTACCTGATAAGGTTACTGCCTCGCTATAACCGGTAGCGCAGCCATAAACGGTATTGTACCCAATATAAACGTTGCTGTAAGCTAATGCCCTTGATGCGCCCGTGCCTTCTATAAAAATGGCGTGCGCGTTGTTTGATGACGTAGGTATGGCTGTCTGGCTGGCTGTCCAGCCTACGTTGTGTATAGTGCAGGCATTTATTTGCACATCAGTACCTTGCCCAACAACGTTGATACCAACAGCAAAAGAGAAGATGTTATTTTGAACACCGATACCATTGATATGAATGTGGCTTTTACTGCTAATGTTGATCATATTGGCATTGGCGCCGCCATTAGTACTGGTGCCATCCAAATTAACAACAGCGCCGGAATAATTTGTCAAAGTAATTGGCAAAGTGGAAGATGCACCTGAATGCGGGAAATTGATCCGCTCGGAATAAGTACCTGCGAGTACATTGATGGTTGCGGCGGCGCCTTCGGTGGTTTTGTTTAGCGCTGCCTGAATGGTTTTAAGCGGAACGGATGTGGAAAGCCCGGTGTTTGAATCGCTACCAGTTGAACCGTTGACATAATAATTAGTACCCGCCCCGTTCAATGCGATTTTTGTGGCGCCAACTGAGGGCGTTGTTGGTTTTACAACCGATTTGGTACAGCCTGCAAGCAATGCAGCAGCCGCCAAAAACAATGATAGTTTTTTCATAAAAGATAAAGTTTGATAAGAAAAATGGTTTAATAGTGTGTTCGGATACGCAAGAAAGTTTAGGGTCAGCTAAAATATTTTTATATTCAATTACAATCTCAAATACCTTTAAATCAAATGTATAAAATAATTTTGCGTGTTCGTACACATTTTTCAAAATTTATTTTTAGTTATTTTTTTAACTATCTCTTAAAAAGGTTTTAGCGGGTAGGAAATGGCAGAAAATCGGGAAAGTGAAATGGTAGAAATCAGGCTTCAAAAATGTGAAACTTAAGTATATTTAGGATGCGGGCTTTGCAGTTTCTGTTTTTGAAGCAATAACCTTGTCGGGGGTATAGCTATAAACGCCCGAAATGTCTTGCAGAGTTGATGAGTCCTAAACATGTCCCTGTGGAGATTAACCTATCCGGTAAAGAGTTTATTTTGAATGTAAAAAGGGATAGGCATCCGGTTACATTATCTAAAGAATTGGGCGTGCCAATAGTTATTTGCACAGATGATGGAGGGGGGTATTAAGAGCCGCGCTGTCCGAAGTTTATAAACTTCGGACGGCTGTACCTGTAGTCTCCGACTACCGAATATAAAACAAAAAAGCCTCAAATCTTTCGACTTGAGGCTTTCTCTTTGTAGATGATCCTCCTGGCGCAAGCCATACAAATCGCCGAGCGACTTCCACAACCCCGCTCTGATCCGGACGTATTTCACGCCGGCAAAACACGGCTCAGCTTCTTTAAGTAAGGCGATCTTCTCACTTAGCTGCTTGTCATCATCTGTATTTAGATAATCTCCTTTTTCCAGCAAGGCCTCACCAAGAAAGTAATTGCCAGGTTTTTTCCGCAGGAACGTGAGCGCTAAGCTATCAAGTCGGCTGGCGTCGTTGCGCAATCCTTTTTCCTTGCTGATCAGGGCTGCCAAAAACAGCAGCTCCCCATCAGCTGTGCGGATGTTAAATACTTTAATAAGCTGTTTTCCCTGTTTTAAGTAAGTTGATGCGCTATCGATATTCCTTGGATCTTCTCCGGGTTTATTGATGTAAAATTGCCCCTGGCGAACACATGAAAGCACGCGGCTTTCGGGGCTATTGCTGTTATCATTTATAATATGGTTCAGAGAATCCACCGCTCTTTTATCCTGGGCCATTCCCCGCGACCAGATGCCGATTATTAACCAGATAAAAATGAACTTTTTCATTATAACTCAATTCTTGGTTTACCATTCATTGTTAGCCTGATAAAAGCCCAACCCCGGATTGATCGCGATTCCACTCTTAAATTTATACATATTCTCATTTAATGAAAAATATAATTACTTGACATCGCGACTGATAAGATTTTTATATTTCAGCCTTGTCATATTGTTGTTTGGCAAATAATTTATCTTATGAATTATTGATATTTCAACAAAACAACTCACATAGCCCATTAATAAGCTTATCTCGAAATTTCTATATCCCGGCATTGGCCCTGAATTTCAGCTTAAAAGGTAATGATTCTTAAGTATTTAAAGTAAATCACAACGCTTTTCAAAAACAAACCACGGACCAAGATCATCCTGACTATAAAAGCGCTACACCGTTTAGGGCCTTTTATCGTTTAAAAACACGAAAAGACTTAATAATTCTAGAAGTTTAGGATTCATATACGTGCGTGCATATCGTAACAAAAGATAATTTTTACGATATCTGATTACATCGCGACGCGAGTGCCGATTGTGATAAGGTTACTCTAAAAATACAGAAAGAATCGTTTCATCTAATTTCCATAATAGTTCGCAGAGTCAACAAAACGCTATTGCTTAACTTGCTTTAATATCACAATCAACGCACATAAAATAATGTTTTTAATCTACTACTGACATAGGGTTGTCACTAGCCGCAAATTTTTTTGTATAAAAACATGAACTTATGAATATTACAAAAGCGAAAAAACTTAATACAGTGCCTGATCACTACACAACAGTAACACCTTGGATTATTTCTTCGTCCTCAGCCAAATTAATTGAATTTTTAAAGGTTGCTTTTGATGCGGAAGAGATTCCTCACAGCAGAATTACGAACGAAGAAGGGGTTATCATTCATGTAGTCGTAAAAATTGGAGATGCTATGATTATGCTTTTTGATTCAAGAGAAGGCTGGCCGCCGACCCCAAGTTTTCTAAATTTGTACGTCGAAGATGTTGAAGATGTTTATCAAAAATCAATAAAGCTTGGAGCTAAATCAGTAACCGACATTACTGCTCTATGAAAGCCAGACTTCTCTTGTTTTGCTATTAAAGTTATCAGCATACCAAATCTTACTGTCAGAGTTGACCCAAACTGTCGTTCCATCCGGTAACTTGATATTTGTTTTAGAACCTTCTTTTGTTGCAATCAAGTTTGAAAATTCCTTTTCATGGTTATTAGCCAAAAAGACATATGCTACAGTCGATCCAATTATTAGTAAAGAAGCGGCCACACCGATTAGGGGCCTCATATATTTTATATAGAAAGGAAGCCGAATTACACTATTTTCAATTTCAACTTCTTTTTTTGGAAGAACCAACTGCATTTTAAGCATGTGGAGCATATATGCCTGCTCAGATTTGACTTGCTCATCTTCAGTTGTATTTGCTTTGTTATAGTTCAGTTCATGATAAAGTTTATCCCATTCAGAATTTTCTTCCGTTAGCTGTTTTAATTTTTTTAATTCCCCAGATGTTGCTTCGCCGGCAAGCTGTCTGGATAAAAGCTGAAAAAAAAGTTTTTCGGACATGGTAACCCTTGCTTATTTAATGTTAAGACAATATTAAATAACAAAACCACCGGTCTAAATGAAAATATTTTTTAGTAGTGTATTTACAAGGAATCTAGTGAAGATATTTCCGGAGAGTATCGCTTATCTTTTTGATCGCTAAAGTCATATGGCCTTCTATGGTATTCACTGATATACCCAAGATCTCAGACGTCTGTCTATAATTAAATCCATCTTCCCGAATTAAACGATAGACAAGTCCGCACTTAGGGGGGAGTGACTTAATTGCATCATTTATCTTCTTGTCAAACTCGTCTTTTAAAAAACAATCTTCAACTGAATAGGTGCTATTATAATCGTCTGGAAGATCGTCTAACGAAGAAATAACTATTTTCTTCCGTGCTTTCAACTCATTGAAAGCTGCATTACGAATCAGTGTATATAAATATTGTTTAAGATTTTCAATTTTTGCTAAGCTTTCCTCCATCAACCATATTTTTATCATTACCTCCGAATATAAGTCTTCTGCGGCTTCTTCAGATTGAATAATTGCCCCCCCAAATTTGATAAGTGGCTGGTGAAAGTTTATAAATAATTGACGATAAGCAGCTTCATCGCGATTAATCGCAATTGCATTTTGTAATTTAATGATATCCGCTTGAACCAATATTCTAATATGAAACGCTAAGTTAGTCTATTAAAAAAAAATAACAAATATTTAATGATCTGCGTATTTGCATCGGAGATATTGATAAAAAGCGTGAATTTGAGATGTTGTATTCCTGATAAAAAATGGGTACTTCGATCCGGAAGGGTAAACGAGGCTATAAGGTATATCTATTTGATGAACAGTAAATTATCGGGCAAAAAAAAGACAAATCAGAATGGCTTCTGATTTGTCCTGTAAAGTCGTCTTGACAGGACAATTTTCGAACCATTTTTTGCAGGATTTGAAGAAATTAGCATCACTCATCATATGCTTACATTTAAAAACTACCCGCCTGAATATAAAAGCGATTTCCTGAATGAGGCCTTTGCTACGATATTAGATGATCTGATTGCAGAGACCACACCGGATTGTTGGATTTACGGGCATTGCAATATTCCTGAATTTAAGATAGGGCATACCAAAATGCTGACCAATCAGCTTGGTGGGGGGAAGGGGCGAAATCCCGTTTTTTCATTTCAAATCTAAAACCATGAACCATGAAAAAGAAATTTGTTATTTCGAAGTATTCAGAGCATTTCAACTCCCATTTCCGGAGGCCGCCGTATTGCTATAATTTAAAAATTAAGCTGGTTCTCGTTAACGGGATAAACTCAAATCAATTACATTATGGCTTGGAATTTAACACGACTTTTGTACATTTATAATAGAAAAAGATGCCGCATGGGGCGGCGTCTGGCTGACCAGCCAAAGCGTTATTTCCAATATTGTTTAAACATTGTTTTTAACAAAAAAAGAAAGGCAGTTACTGTCTAAAGTAACTGCCTCATTTTCAGGTAGCGGGAGCAGGACTCGAACCTACGACCTTCGGGTTATGAGCCCGACGAGCTACCAACTGCTCCATCCCGCACTCTGTTGTTTGTGGTACACCAACCTTTCAATCGGTGAAATCCCTTTCAAAATCTGTGAAATCCAAATTTTAATTGGGACTGCAAAGATATAATTCGTTTCTTTGCAGTCCAAATATTATTTTTTATTTTTTTTATGGACCACAAAGCAGGTTTCGTAAGCATCATCGGCAAACCAAATGCAGGCAAATCAACCCTGATGAATGCGCTTGTGGGCGAAAAAATGTCCATCATCACGCCAAAAGCGCAAACTACACGTCACCGTATACTGGGTATTGTGAATGAACCCGAATACCAAATTGTGTTTTCAGATACGCCCGGTGTGATCAAACCACACTATGCGCTGCACGAAAGTATGATGAACATGGTGGAAGGCTCTATTGTTAATGCCGACCTCATCCTGCTGGTTACCGACATTAAAGAAGAATTCGACGAAACCGACGTGCTGAAAAAGCTGGAAGGCTCGCTGGCGCCGATAGCGGTGGTGGTTAACAAGATCGATATATCCGACGAGGAAACTGTAAAACAGAAAGTGGCTTACTGGGAAGAGAAATTGAACCCTAAAGCTGTTTTTGCGATATCCGCCCTGCACGATCATAACATAAAAGCCATAATGGATTTTGTACTGGAGAACCTGCCCGAGCACCCGGCCTATTATGAAAAAGACCAGCTTACCGACCGCAACGACCGTTTCTTTGCTTCGGAAATGATACGCGAACAGATATTGAAGCAATACAAAAAGGAAATACCCTACAGCACCGAAGTGATCGTGACCGCTTTTAAGGAAGAGCCGAAGCTTTACCGCATCAGCGCGGAGATCATTGTGGAGCGCGATTCGCAAAAAAATATCATCATCGGCAAAAACGGCGAGATGCTGAAAATTGTTGGCACTTATGCCCGCAGGGCCATGGAAGATTTCTTCCAGCAGAAAATTTTTCTCGAAATGTTTGTAAAAGTTATACCCGACTGGCGCACTAAGAAAAATTACCTGCGTAAATTTGGGTACGAAAGTTAGTTAGAGATTAGTTAATTAGAGATTGGAGATTAGTTGAATTTCCGGGTTGGTATTCTTATCCACTAATCTCTAATCAACTGGTCTCTAATCTCTAATCTAAAAAGAATGAGCAATATAGTAGCTATAGTTGGCAGGCCCAACGTAGGTAAATCAACCTTATATAACCGCCTTACCGAAAGCCGCAAGGCCATTGTCGACGATTTTAGCGGCGTTACGCGCGACCGTCACTATGGCGTATCCGAATGGCTTCACCATTCTTTTACCGTGATAGATACCGGCGGCTACGTAGCGCATTCGGAAGATGTGTTCGAGGCTGCTATCCGCGAGCAGGTAATTATTGCCATTGAAGAAGCTACCGTTATCCTGTTCATGGTCGACGTAACCACCGGCATTACCGACCTTGACGACGAGATCGCCACCCTGCTGCGCAAGGGCAGCAAACCTGTTTTTGTAGTAGTGAATAAGCTCGACAATAACTCGCTCCTGGCAGATTCCATGGTGTTTTACAGCCTGGGCCTGGGCGAGCTTTACAATATCTCATCCATGACAGGCTCCGGTACCGGCGAATTGCTGGATGAAGTGGTAAAGCATTTTGAAGATGTAGCTGTTGAGGAAAATAACCTGCCAAAATACGCCATTGTTGGTCGCCCTAATGTGGGTAAATCATCCATCATCAATGCGCTTATCGGTAAGGAACGTAATATCGTAACGCCAATCGCCGGCACTACGCGCGATTCCATCCATATCCATTACAACCAGTTCGGTCACGATTTTATGCTGATCGATACGGCAGGGATGCGTAAAAAAACCAAGGTAAAGGAAAACATCGAGTTCTATTCCGTAATGCGCACCATCAAGGCGCTGGAAGAAGCCGATGTGATCATCTTGATGATCGACGCGGTAGAAGGCATCGAATCGCAGGATATCAATATTTTCCATCTTGCCGAAAAGAACAAAAAGGGCATCATGATCGTGGTGAATAAGTGGGATTTGATCGAAAAGAACAACAAAACCAGTAAGGTTTTTGAAGAGCTGATCAAGGAAAAGATAGCGCCGTTTACCGATGTGCCTGTTGTATTCACTTCGGTTACCGAAAAGCAAAGGATCATGCGTGTGATCGAAACCGCCAACAAGGTTTATGAGAACCGCGCCCGGAAGGTTCCTACATCCAAACTGAACGAGGTAATGCTGCCCATCATTGAGGCATATCCACCGCCATCCATCAAAGGCAAATATGTTAAGATTAAATACGTAACACAAATTGCAGGATCATCGCCCATGTTCGCGTTCTTTTGCAACCTGCCGCAATACGTTAAGGAGTCCTATTACCGCTTTATAGAAAACAAACTGAGGGAAAACTTCGATTTCAGCGGCTCACCGATACAGGTGTGGTTTAGGCAAAAATAATTGTCTGAACCAGGATTTGGGGGGATTAAACAGATTTTCAGGATGGTGTTTTGATTGATATACGGCCATTTCCCATATCCTGTAAATCCGATAAATCCGTTTAATCCTGGTTCAGACTACTCTATCGCTGCTACAGCCTTTTTAAGGCCCAAATCCTCTTTATTCACCGTTTGGAAGAATGCTGCATCGCCCCATTTAAAGCGGGCTGCGTAGGCTTTTAACAGCGTTTTGATGGCTTTTTTGGATACCATGATATCGCTCGGGTCCATTTCCTTTATGCTTTGCGAGGCATATATAATAAAATCGCCAAAGGTATCATCGGTTACCGTGTAATCTTTAACGAAAGCGTCCTCGTCATTATATTTCTTTATCGATGGTTGCAGCCTGTCAATCACAAAGGCAGTGAACAGCTGTGCATCATCCATCTCCTGTACCAGGTTGGTGTCCTGTGCGCTGTCGGCAGGCACAAAAATATCCGGCATAATGCCGCCGCCGCTATAAACCTTACGCCCTTTTACTGTATGATATGGCGATGGTCTGCGGAAAAGGCTATCGTTAAAACTGTTCTGTGACGAGAAAAGCTCACCCTTTTTCATGCGCTCGCTCAACTCATTGTGATAATTGTCCACGCCGCCGGCGTATGATTTCTGTATCGATCTGCCCGATGGTGTGTAATACCGCGCAACGGTCAAATTCACTGCCGAACCATCCTCAAACGGGAACTGTTCCTGCACCAAACCCTTGCCAAATGAACGGCGACCAACGATCACCGCGCGGTCCAGATCCTGCAAGGCGCCGGCCAGTATCTCGCTTGCCGAGGCTGAATATTCGTCTATCAAAACCGCCAGCTTACCTTGTTGAAAATTGCCCGAATCGGTCGCGAAATAATCGGTACGCGGCTCATGCGTGCCTTTGGTGTAAACGATCAGCTGTCCTTTGGTCAGGAATTCATCCGCCAAAGCGGTAGCCGTATTCAGGTAGCCGCCGCCATTTCCGCGGATGTCCAGCACCAGCTTTTTCATGCCTTTATCCTTCAGTTTGCTCAGGGCAAGCCTGAAATCATCATCCGTGGTCGAAGCAAATTTGCTGATCTTGATATAGCCCACATCTTCGGTAGCCATATAAGCAGCGTCAAGGCTGGTCAGGTCGACCGTGCCGCGTTGTATGTGATATTGCCGGGTTGCCTTGCCGTCCGGCCCGATAACGTTAAAGGCTATGGTATTATCTTTCTGGTCTTCAAAAAGCTTGTCCACCAGGTCGGCGGTCAGCTTGCCGGTCAGTTTCTTGTTATTGATGCCGATCACCTTGTCGCCGGTAGCCAAACCTGCTTTTGCAGCCGGGCCATCGGGATAGATCTGGGTGATGAACAGCGTATCGCGCAACACCTGGTATTCCAATCCGAAACCATCAAAGCTTCCCTGTAATTTTTCGTTTATGGCCAGCGCCTGTTGCGGCGGCAGGTACATCGAATGCGGGTCGAGGCCTTGAAGCAGGTTATTGGCGGCAACACCCTCCATGCTGTCGGCATCCACAGAATCCACATAATTACTTTTAACTAATTGCAGTACTTTTTGCAGTTTGCTATGCCTCGCAGAGGAGAATGCGAAGTAATGACCGCTAAAATTGTTATCCGAAGCAAAGAAGCCAATAGCCACCCCCGCCATCACCAACAGCACCGATCTGAATATTATGCCTGCTCCCTTTTTCATAAATTAACTAGTTAATCCAAAGTTAATTAAATAGTTGTACGCAAAAAAGAGCAATACGGTTATTTTTTATTTACCGTCATAACTTTTTTACCAAAAAATATTAAAAACATATTTATTGGATGAAGGTGTTGCTAATATTATACTTTTTTCAGGGTTCGGGCGTTTCCCTGCGGGTCGGGCTTTCCAGGGCTACACTGCGCTCCGGCCCTGCGGGCTAAACCCTTACAATCCCTAACGCGGTTTGTCTGAACCATGATTTGTAGGATTTAAAGATTACCCTGATTTTTGACTGTTAAATACTCCACCAACATAACCATCACCCATCTCTGTGCCCTCTGCGTAAATCTTCGTGCCCTCTGTGGTTAAAAACCTCAAATCAAACACAACGCTCCGAAAAACACAAACTGCATGCCCAACAGTACCACCGCAACCAAACTCTGCTTCTTAAACTTAAATAGCTCGAAAACAAAAAGCATCACAATGCTCACCATAAACCAACCTAAATAGTTCTTCATTGGCACAATACCTCCCGACCAATGCCAGTAATCAAAGCGCATGGCTACAGGTTCAATCAGCAGATCAAGCAACACCAGTGTTACTGAACCGATGATCACCCGGAAAAACATATTCTTTATACGGCTCCATTGCATCAGCACGCCGGCGCAATAAATAAGCAGGAACCAGGTAATGCCGATCACCAGCGGGATATCCCACAACTTTTGCCCCATGGTATGGCCGTAATGATAATTGCCAAAGAAAAAGTTAGTATGCACGCCCACCCATTCGGCGAAGAAGGTAAGGGTGTAAGTCAGTATGAAAAAGAATAGGAACCTTTCATCAAAACGCTCATGGCTGATGATAATAAATATTCCCATCAGCAATAAATGCCAGGGCACCAGCAGCATAAAAACATGCTGAAGGGCAGGTATGGCAAAGCCGAGCATCCCCACCAAATTAAAGATGATGATGAGCCTGATCAGTTTGGCTTGTTTGGGTGTTTGGCTGGGGATGTGCGGTTTCATATCCGGCGGCCCTTCCATACGTTGGTATGCGTAAGATGGCGTTGGATAGCCAGGAACGCGATGATGGTAAGGTTAACCATTTGCAGCGGGTGCAGTACCAGGTTAAGCAGCGTATTCTGTTTTGCCGATAATGATACCATCACCCGTGAAAGGCCGATCAGTCCCGCCATAAAAAATATCAGCTGCAGGTTCATGGTCATGATCACGATCATCGGCCCGCCAATCACGATCACCAAATAAAACAGCAGCGCCATCACACTGTAGTTAAACGCCGCCAAAAAATTCTTGCTAAAGCCGTCAATTGCTTCCTTATACCCGGTATACATACGGCAGCTGATCATGCCGTTAGCCAGCAGCGCTTCGCCGTTTATCCCGGCCGCTTTTACCATGCGCATAATCTGTACATCTTCCACCACTTTTTCCTTTGCGGCTTTATGCCATTGGTATTCGCGGTAAATGTTGGCATCAAACAGCATAAATTGTCCGCTTGCGGCAGCTACAGCGCTGTTTTTTATCAAAAAAACCAGTCGCAAGGGTAACAGGTTGAGCAATATATAATGCATCAGTGGTACCACGCTATTTTCGCCCAGGGTTTTCATTTCCTGGTTGGTGAACAGGCTCAGCAAACCCAGGTTGAACACATTCATCCGGTGCACGGCGCTTGTGAGCAGGCCGTTATAAACGGTTTCATCCGCATCCAGGAACAGGAAATAATCGCCCGTCGCTTCAAGCGCCAGCTGGTGGCAGGCGTAGTTTTTGCCCAGCCAGTCCTGTGGTAATTTTTTGCCTTTAATCACTTTGAATTGGTGATGATGTTCGGCAAAATCCGCGCAGAGCTGGTGAGTATTGTCAGTCGACCCGTCATCTAACACGATCACCTCATAATTCTCATAATCCTGCTTATAAATGGATTCCAAAAGATTGAGCATATTCTCCTGCTCGTTACGGGCAGGGATGAGGATGGATACTTTATAAGGATACAGCCGCTTTACATGCGGAAGCTTTGGGTTAGAAATAAAATTAAACACCGTTACCGTGAAGCGCAGGATAATAAAGAAAAAGGTTACGGATATGGCTGCTATCACTGTTCTGCGTCTATTTCGGTTTGTTCAAGTTTCTTTTCGTCGTAAAATTGCTGGTAGGCTGCCTGCAATGCTGTTAAGGTTTTATCTGCAAAATCTTCCGCTACAGTTTTTAAATAAACGGTCGCGGTGGGTTTTGTACTTCTAAAGTATTGTATGAACGCAGCGGCAAACACCAACTGAAAATCCCCCGCGGCTTTTTCTATAACCCGCATTACGCCTTTTTCAAAATTAACCCTCGTTACAAAATTTGAATACAGCTTGCCCTGCGGATAGATCAGCACCAGGTTTTTGGGGTCATCCAGCAATTTCGCCGCATAATCCAGCGACCTGACCACTTCCCTCGAACCTTTCCTCACCGAAAAAGCGCCTGCGTATTTAAAGGTAGGGTATTTATGCATACTTTCTTCCAGTATCATTACGTGCATGTTCTTTTTCAGCAGGCGGCCATTCACCGTGTACAGGATCAGCGCATCCCAAAAGCTATAATGGTTGGCAATAAGTAGCACCGAGCGGCTTTTATCTAATGTAATATCATTAAACCTTATCTCCCTGAAATGCCAGGTAAGCAGGAATTTCACATACACTTGCATGCCCCAAAGGATGAGCCGGTTTTTTTGGGGATAGATCATCCGTTTACATATTGCATGATCGCATCCGTAGCGCCTGTATTCTCCCGCACATAATCCTTTATGTTTTTGCTTATAACATTATAGCGTTCAGCATCCTCAACCAAAAACTTAACCGTGTTTTGCAGCTCGGTTTCGTCGTTTATACTGAAACCACATTCCAGTCGTACCAGGTCTTTTGCTTCTTTAAATCTACTATAGTTTGGCCCGAAAATTACCGGCAGGCCAAATGCTGCGGCTTCTAAAGTATTGTGGATACCCACGCCAAAGCCACCGCCGATATAAGCGATCTGCCCGTATTGATACAGGGAAGAAAGCATACCGATGTTGTCGATGATTAGTGATTGGTGATCGGTGGTCAATGATTGGTGATCAGTGATTTGTGAATGACGTATTGCAGATCCTTCAGGCAACAGGCTTACCAGTTTATTAATCTTTTCCTCGCCAATCTCATGCGGAGCGATGATGAATTTCCAATCAGGATAAAACGCGGGCAGGCTTGCCAGCAGCTTTTCATCCTCCGGCCAGGTGCTGCCTGCTATAAAGGCTTTGTGGCCGTTGATAAATTGCTCAATCAGCGGCAATTGCTTCGGCACCTGCGCATTGGCCCAAACACTGTCGAACCGGGTGTCGCCGCTGATGGTTACATTACTGATGCCGATGGTTTGCAGCAGTTGAACGGATTGCTCATCCTGCACAAAAAAATGGGCTACAAAACTCAATATGCGGCGGTGCAGGCTGCCGTACCATTTGAAAAATATCTGATTCGGCCTGAAAATACCCGATATAATGAATAAAGGCATTTTCCTGTTATGCAGCTCATTAAAAAAGTGGTACCAATATTCATATTTGGTAAAAATGACCATTTCGGGGTTAATGGCATCAATAAAGCGGCGCGCGTTGGCGGCGGTATCCAGCGGGAGGTAGTAAACAGCATCGGCGAGCGGGGTGTTTTTGCGGATCTCGTATCCTGATGGTGAAAAAAAGGTGACCACTATCTTTTTCTCCGGATACAGCTCCCGCATTTTTTCCAATACAGGGCGACCCTGCTCAAATTCGCCCAGCGAGGCAAAATGGAACCAGATACTTTGCGCGAATTTGGTGTAATTTTTATCGCTTCGCCCCGCTATCCATAACTCCGCTTTTTTGTTAAAAAACGAAGCTGCCCAGATGCATAAAAAGTATAATTGTAAAGCGATATTATAAATTGGCAGCATTTAATATGAATGTTTATCTTAGTCGGGATAAAAGTAGCAACAAAAATTACAAAATATCTCTATGAAAATAGCTGTAGTAGGTACCGGGTACGTAGGCCTGGTAACCGGTACGTGTTTAGCAGAAACGGGCAACCAGGTGATCTGTGTTGACATCAATGAAGAAAAAGTAAAGATGATGAAGGCGGGCCGGATCCCGATCTATGAACCCGGCCTTGATATTTTATTCAACCGTAACATAGGCGAAAACAGGCTGCAGTTCACCTCCGACCTTGCTGAAGCGATAGCCGACGCCAAGATCATTTTCCTGGCCCTGCCAACGCCCCCGGGTGGTGACGGCTCTGCCGATCTGAGCTATGTGCTGGGTGCAGCCAAAGATATTGCAAAGCTGATCAAAGAATATAAAGTGATCGTAACCAAATCAACCGTTCCGGTAGGTACGGCAGATAAGGTGACCAAAGTACTGAAAGACAATACGGATGTAGAATTCGCAGTGGTATCCAACCCTGAATTCCTGCGTGAAGGTGTTGCCGTGGATGATTTTATGAAACCTGACAGGGTAGTGGTAGGTACCACCGATGAACGCGCAAGAAAATTGATGGGCGAATTGTATGGCCCGTATGTGCGCCAGGGCAACCCGATCATCTTTATGGATGAGCGCTCATCAGAACTGACCAAATATGCAGCCAACTCCTTCCTTGCCACCAAGATCTCGTTCATGAACGAGATAGCCAACCTGTGCGAGATGGTAGGTGCAGATGTGGATATGGTAAGAAGAGGCATAGGCTCGGACGAGCGCATCGGCAAACGGTTCCTGTTCTCGGGGATCGGTTATGGCGGCAGCTGTTTTCCGAAAGATGTGCAGGCGCTGGCCAAATCGGCAGAAGAGAACAAGTACGATTTTAAGATCTTGAATGCGGTGATGGATGTGAACTACATCCAGAAAAAAGTACTGGTGCAAAAAGTAAAAGCATATTACAAAGGCGACCTGAAAGGCAAAAAGTTTGCCATGTGGGGCCTGGCCTTTAAACCGGAGACGGATGACATCCGCGAAGCGCCTGCCTTGTACATCATTGAAGAGCTGCTGAAAGAAGGTGCATCGGTAATCGCTTTTGACCCTGAGGCAATGCCGAATGTGAAGAAGCTGGTAGGCGACAAGATCAGCTACTCGGTGAACCGTTATGAAGCATTGGAAGATGCTGATGCATTGCTGGTAGTGACCGAATGGCCGGTATTCCGCACCCCGGACTTTGAGTTTATGAAGGAAAAGCTGAAAGCGCCTGTTATATTTGACGGCAGGAACCTGTATGACCTTGACCGCATGAAAGAAGGCGGCTTTTATTATAACAGCATTGGCAGAAAGGTAATTAAATAATATAATGGCACGTAAACGTATACTGATCACCGGTGCAGCCGGTTTCCTGGGCTCACATTTGTGCGACAGGTTTATTAAAGAAGACTACCATGTAATTGGCATGGACAACCTCATAACCGGCGATCTGCGCAATATTGAGCATCTCTTTAAATTAGAAAACTTCGAATTTTACAACCACGACGTTTCCAAGTTCGTGTATGTACCCGGCGAATTGCATTACATATTGCACTTTGCATCGCCAGCAAGCCCTATCGATTACCTGAAGATCCCTATCCAAACCTTAAAAGTGGGTTCGTTAGGCACGCATAATCTTTTAGGCCTCGCCAGGAATAAAAAGGCAAGGATGCTTATTGCTTCAACATCTGAAGTGTACGGCGACCCTAACGTAAACCCGCAGCCCGAAGAATACTGGGGCAACGTAAACCCGGTAGGCCCGCGCGGCGTATATGACGAGGCCAAGCGTTTCCAGGAAGCGATAACAATGGCATACCATACCTTCCACGGGCTGGAGACACGTATTGTGCGTATCTTCAATACCTATGGCCCTCGTATGCGCCTGAACGACGGCCGTGTTCTGCCTGCTTTCATAGGCCAGGCATTGCGTGGTGAGTCATTAACCATGTTTGGCGATGGCTCACAAACACGTGCATTTTGCTATGTTGATGACCTGATAGAAGGCATTTACCGCCTGCTGCACAGCGATTATACACAGCCGATGAATATTGGTAATCCCGACGAGATCACCATCCGCGAGTTTGGCGAAGAGATCATTAAACTTACCGGAACAGACCAGCAGCTCATCAGTTTACCATTGCCGACCGACGACCCTAAACAGCGCAGGCCGGACATTACCAAAGCCAAAGCGATATTAGGCTGGGAACCAAAAGTTTCGAGGAGCGAAGGCTTGAAGATCACATACGAATACTTTAAATCGTTACCTGAACATGAGATCAAGCATAAAGACTTTACCTATTATAATAAATAATTAATGGCTAAAATATTAGTAACGGGCGGTATGGGCTTTATCGGCTCGCACACCGTTGTAGAACTGGTGAATGCGGGTTATGAGCCTGTAATAGTTGACAACCTGGTAAACTCGCATCCTAAAATATTGGAGCAGCTTACGCGGATCCTTGGTTTTAAACCTGCTTTTTACCAACTGGACCTTTGCGATGAACATGCCGTAAGGAGCCTGTCTGTAGCTGAGCCTGACATAGAAGGCATCATTCATTTTGCTGCTTTTAAAGCAGTTGGCGAATCGGTGCAATTACCATTGAAATATTACCATAATAACTTTTCTTCCATGCTTAACCTGCTGGAAGCTTATTATGGCAAGCCGCTCAACTTTGTATTCTCATCAAGCTGTACCGTTTACGGCCAGCCGGATCACCTTCCGGTTAACGAAAATGCCCCTGTAAAACCTGCGCAATCGCCTTATGGCAACACTAAACAGATAGCCGAAGAAATTTTGCAGGACATGATCGCGTCCGGAAGCAATTATAAAGTCGTATCATTACGTTACTTTAACCCGGTGGGTGCGCATGATTCGGCGCTGATAGGCGAGCTGCCTATCGGCGTGCCGCAAAACCTGGTGCCGTTCATTACACAAACGGCTATAGGCAAACGTGAAAAGATAACTGTTTTTGGCGATGATTATAATACGCCGGATGGCAGCTGTATACGCGATTACATCCACGTGGTTGATTTGGCAAAGGCGCACGTAGCCGCGTTAAAACTGATGGAGAAACCTGATTACAGCGGTTATGACGTTTTTAATATCGGCACAGGCAACGGTACGTCGGTTTTGGAAGTAATACATGCATTTGAACGTGCAACTAACGAAAAGCTGAATTATCAAATAGGCCCGCGGCGCGGCGGCGATGTAGAGCAGGTTTGGGGCGATGTAACCAAATCAACCGAAAAACTGCATTGGAAAGCCGAGCTGGGTATTGACGAAATGATGTCATCAGCATGGGCATGGGAAAAATATTTATTCGAAAATCCTTTATAAATTAGATACTTGTAGCCACTATTACGAAAAGAGAGAAAGAAATGCTGGGGTTTTTTAGAAAGAAGAAGAGTAAACTTAAAAAAGAGGTCACTTTTAATTATGAAACGATAAAGGTCGACATGCATTCGCATGTTTTGCCGGGGATAGACGATGGCGCCACTACGCCTGAGGAATCGCTCGTACTCGTAAGAAAAATGATGGAGCTGGGTATTGAAAAGATCATTGCCACGCCACACATCATGGCTGATTATTACAAAAACACCCGCGAAACAATTAATAATGCTCTTGAAGTATTGAAAGAAGCCCTCGCAAAAGAAAACATCGATATAAAGATAGAGGCAGCAGCCGAGCACTTTTTCGATGAAACTTTTGATGACCGTATCGAGCGCGGCGAGCTGATGATCATGGGCGGCAAATACGTATTGTTTGAGTATTCATTCATTACGCCTCCGCCCAACGCCATCCCCACCATACAAAAGATAAAAGATAAGGGCTATCAGCCTATTTTAGCCCATCCCGAAAGGTACCCGTACCTCGACCTGGAACAATACCGGAACATTCACGACTGGGGCTGCGATTTTCAGCTCAATACTATTTCGCTAACGGGATATTATGGGCGTGATGTAAAGGAACGTGCAGAAATGCTGATCGATAACCAGCTGATAGATTTTATATCGAGCGATATGCACCACCCAAGGCATGCCGCTGCATTTAAAGATGCCCTGCGCACAACTTATATCGAGAAGATACTTTTCGATTATCCCCTGAAAAACATCATGCTGTTTGATTAATTCCCGGGCAGCGAAGGTTCGTTTTACCGATGGCAATGTCATTAAGATAAGGAGTGTATGTTAACAAAAACGGCCGAAACGCTGCTTTCCAACCTATCGCGCTCCGTTTACCTACCCCGACGTCGCTAAGCCGCTTGTCGGCCCTCCCTTTGTTTCGCACAAGGAGGGCAAGCACATTTTCTTAACTTGATGACATGAATTACCCGATAGGTTAGACAAAGATGTGTCCATATAGCAGGTCGTTATTCGTAACGCAGCGCCTCTACAGGATCGAGCTTGGACGCCTTTTTTGCCGGGTAAAAACCGGATAACAGCCCGATGCCACCACAAACAAGAAACGCGCTGATGATTGCCAGCCACGGTATTACAAAGCTCCCTTTGGTAAGCAGTACAATGAGGTTGCCTATCAGTATCCCCAATATAATACCTGCTGCACCGCCGATGAGGCATATTACGATAGCTTCAATTAAAAACTGCTTGCGGATGATAGCCGGCGTGGCGCCTATTGCTTTTCGCACACCTATCTCGCGGGTACGTTCGGTTACCGAAACCAGCATAATATTCATCAAACCGATTGCTGCGCCGGTAAGGGTGATAATGCCGATAACTATACCTACTAAAGTGATCACCGCCAGGTTTTTGGACAGCTGTTTTTGGATAGAGTCGCTTCGGTTGATCTCGAAATTGTTCTGATCGGTAACCCGCAGGTCGCGAATATTTCTGAATGTAGAGATCGCTTCGTCAACTGTAGGGTCTAACGTTGTGGGGCTGGTGGCCTGAACGGAGATGGTAAATGATGGGTTACTGACAGTATCCATCTGCTTGGCTTTTAACACAGGGGTAATACAGATCCTGTCGCCGCCATTGCCGCCCATTGATGAGCCTTTTGCTGCCAGCACACCGATCACCTTAAAACCACTGCTGCCTACGGATATAGATTTGCCCAGCGGGTCGACGTTTTTGAACAATTTCTTTTTCAGATCGTCGCCCATAATGATCACGTTTGAGGCGTGCTCCATTTCCGATGATGAAAAATTACGGCCTTCGGCAAGTTTATAACCGTTGGTGAACAGGTAATTATCATTGCTGCCGACGAGCTGTGTATTGGGGTTGGTTTTTTTATTGCCAAATTCAACAACTGCGGTGCCGCTCACCATAAGGTTTATAGAAACAAGGGCAGGTGTTTTAAAAGTTTCCATAAAACGGGCGCCCTGCTGATAGGTAACTGCCGGATATGCTTTCACATGGCCGCCATTACCAAAATTCAGGTCGGCGCCGCGGTTCTCGATAGTGAAAGAATTTGCGCCCAGGCCCGCAAAAGCCTGGTTTGTTTGTTGTGTAATACCGCCTATGGCCGTTAAAATACCTACCAGCGCCATAATACCTATGGCAATGATCAGTGCAGTGAGCGCTGTGCGCAGCCTGTTTCCGCCAATGGAGTTCAGCGCGATGGAAATATTTTCCCTGTAAGTAGTTTTTACCGGCATGCTGTAATATTACGATTTGATTTTTAGACTTTAACGTATAGCTATTTGTTACAGCTAACGCCAACTATATTGCTTACCATACCTGCGCCACTTTATATCTTTTCCCGTTCAGCTCAAATGCGTCGCCCGCTTTCAATCCTTTCAGCTTTAAGCCGATTGGCGATGCCGGCGAAACCGCAATATAGCTCTCGCCATCTACTACAATATTTCCTGCACTAATAGACAGGTAAAATTTAGCCTGATCAGTGATCACCAAACTCCCGTTCTCAGCTACCGGTGAATTGCTTTTTGTACCGATATGGTTGAGCGCCACCATCAGCTTATTGGCCTCGTTGGCTTGTTTGGTCATCCGGTCTTTTTCCTGCTGCATCATTTCACGGCCGGTTTCGTATTTATCGCCGGCGCTGCTTTTGGTGTCGTCGTTGGCGGCTTGTACTGCGTCTTTAAAAGCATTTTCGGCTTCCTGCACACGTTTTTGCACGTAGGCTACGCATTGGTGATGGAGGAGTTCTTTGATGTTATCTGGCATAAGGATTCAAATATAAAATAAAAGCCCCCTTACACTCGCTGTTTGGGGGCTTTCAACCTAAACCTTATCACAATGCAGGCGAAGGATCCGCCTGCACATTGTAAACGTAGTATTTTGCCTATTAAGTATACAGGGTATAAAGAAAATGCACAAACCGGCAAGAAAACTTTGAGTATCAGCATGATAATTTTTAACTTAAGCTTTAGTTACAGACAGGTTCGCCACAAAAAACTGTAAGCTGTCTATCACATGCTCCGCCCAGTACGACCATTCGTGCCCGCCTGCATATTCATTATACACGTGCGGTATGCCTATTTTATCCAGTTTGCTGTGCAGATCGCGGTTGTAACGAAGCAATGAATCGCTCGTTCCGCAATCAAAACGTATCGGGGGCAAATGCTCGCGATAATGTTTCATGGTGGCGAAAACGTCCTCGTCAACCACCTCATTCTGCGAGTAATTTTTCAGGGCTTCCTCCACAAAAAATTTGATCTGCGGCATGCTGGTAATGGATGACATGCCCGAAATAGCTTTGAATAGTTTACCATATTTCGCGCCAATGCGCAGCGCACCAAAACCACCCATCGACAACCCCGAAATAAACATCGGCGACTCAGGTTTCGCGCCTTTTATGGTTTCACGAACTGCGGCAGGTACATCCTCCACTATCCATTTTTCAAAATTGAGGCCGTTGTGTTGCATGTAGCCCGAGCCATCGCCCCATAAACCGTCCGACGGCATGGCGAGGATCATTGGCGGCAGTTCGCCTTTTTTGATCAGCTCATCTACCTTTAGGTGTACACCGGCGCTCATCGGCCAGTTCCAGGCGCTCCCGTAAACGCCATGCAGTAGTATCACTATTGGCAACGTCTGCGTATTACGCGTATCAGTGGGTACGTACACGCATATATCACCACGGCCTTTTAAATTAGGGGTTTTTACAGTTATAAATCGTAGATTATTACTTTCAAATTGTGGGTCGGAAACTTCTATTGTTCTAAATTTTGACATTTCTTAATTAAAAACTATTACGCCTTTTGCGTTTCGGCCTTTCAACATGTCGTCGAAGGCTTTATCCAGGTCGTTTAATGTGTACGTTCGGGTTATCATTTCTTCCAGCAGTATCTCTCCGCTCTCATACAGGCCCACGATCTGTGGGAAATCTATTTGCGGCCTGCATTTGCCGTATAGTGGGTTCATATAGATCTTGTCCCACTCAAAAAGCCTCATATCAATGGTAATGTCTTCTTCAATGCCGCTTACCTGCATGGCAGTGCCGGCATTGCGTACCATAGCCAGCGGGGCAGCGCCCAGCGCCGGGATGGCGGTACATTCAAAGGCGTAATCAGCGCCGCGGGTGGTCATTTCGCGCACCTGTTGGGCGGCGTTCAGCAGGCCGGTATCATCGCGATCGGCAAGGACGGTGTGCGTAGCGCCGAATTTTTTAGCCATCTCCAGCCGGGTAGGGTTTACATCTATAGCGATGATCATACCCGCTTTAGCCACTTTAGCGCCCTGTATTACGTTGAGGCCTACGCCGCCGGTGCCCAGCACCACCACCGAAGCGCCAGGCTTTACTTTAGCAGCATTCACCACCGAGCCATAGCCGGTCATCACGCCGCAGCTGATAATGGCCGCAGCCGGGAAGGTCATTGTTGGCGAGGTATTTTTTACTACCGCGCTCTCCTTCACCAAAGTGTATTCGGATATGGTGCCGATATTGAACGAACGGATCACAGGCACGCCATCCAAAGTACATCCTTCCAAATGGGCATGACCGGGCGTATAACCATTCGCACCGGCAGCTACCGGCGAGCATACCTCGCAAATATGCTGGTTACCTTCAAGGCATTGGAAACATTCGCCGCAATGCATAGCCCAGCTCAATATCACATTATCGCCCGGCGCAACGCTGGTCACATTTTTGCCAACCTTTTCCACCACGCCTGCGCCTTCATGCCCGATAACCAGTTGCTTGCCCCAGCTTAACGAATCGTAATCGGTATGGCAAAGCCCTGCTGCTTTTATTTTAACCAATACCTCGTCGTCGTCAGGATCACCTACAGCTATCTGTCGGATAGCGTAGGTGCCGTCTCCTGCGGTTACTGCAGCGTTACAAAGAATTGACATCTGGGTAGGGGTAATTATTGAATGAGTGAGTTATTGAATTATTGATTTGTTGTTGTGTTTAAATATTTAATCGTTCAGACCTTTCAAGTTCCCCTCTCGACCGCGTGCCGCCTTAGCTTTAGCGGTGGCGCAGAGGGGGTGCGCAGCCTGTGCGGCTGCAGGGGTGTGTTAATCCGCATGCACTCATCTCAACAATTCATGTTTCAAATAATTCGCGCTTTGCGTAATGCTGGCATCCCAGTCCATCCCAAAATTCTCCTGTTCTACAAAGGCATAATCCAGACCGGCCAGTTTAGCGTTGGCGAAGATCTTTTTAAAGTCGATCGTACCGCTGCCTACCTCTGTGTTGATCATATGATTGGCCTTGTCCATATCCTTCACATGGAACAGCTTAAACCTGCCCGGGTACTTATTGAACAGCGTAACCGGGTCGGCCCCGCCGCGCACTATCCAGTAAATGTCCATCTCCATCATTATCAGTTTCGGATCGGTATTGGCCAGGATCAGGTCGTAGCCTAATTGTCCGCCGCCCATATCCGTAAACTCGAAGTTGTGGTTATGGTAGGCCAGGTGTACGCCCGCCGCTTTGGTTGCCTCGCCGGCTTTATTCATCTTATCGGCAAGCACCTTGTAATCATCCGCCGTTTTGCGGTATTCCTCGAAGATCCATGGGATCACCACATATTTTTCGCCGAGGATATTGGCCACGTCGGCAAAATGCTTCAGGTCGTCCAGATCCTTTTCGCCGCCGATATCTATCCCGTACAAACCGCTGGTGGTGATCAAATTGTTCGCATCCAGTATGGCTTTGAATGCCTTCGCATCCATCCCCCAGAATTTATCCTTGCGTGTATAACCGTTCGGTTCCACATTGGTATAACCCGCAGCGGCAACCTTCGCCAGCACACCCGGTACATCCTTGGCTATTTGCTCGCGAACGGTATACAGCTGCAACCCCACGTTTTTATGAAAGCGCGGCGCTAACGATGGCTTCATCATCAGCCCTGCCGATAGCAGGCTTGCCTGTTGGATAAATGTCCGTCGGTTTGTTTTCATGTTGTTAATGTTGTTGTCTGAACTCGAATTTTTGGAATTGAATGAATTTTTAGAACCCTTTTTGGGGAGGGCTCAAGAGAGTTTCCCCATTCGATTAATTCCTTCAATTCTATAAATTCGAGTTCAGACGATTTTGGGCGTTGCCGCAGCCCGCGCTGAAGCCCTCGAAGCGGCCCGGGCTGTACGCTCATACTGCGCAAGGCCTTAGCCACGGCTTGTCACACTGAGGCCCTCGAAGTGCCGGTATCCGCTGCCATCCCTAACGCGAACGCGACCCGGTGGACTCACCCCGACGAGGCTTCGCCCGTCGACCCTCTCTTCGCTGCGCGGAAAGAGGGTAGCTGCATCATTTCGCTGGCGCTCGTTTTTTTGATCCCCTCTCGACCGCGTGCCGCCTTAGCTTTAGCGGTGGCGCAGAGGGGGCGTGTAAGCCCTGTGCGGTGGCAGGGGTGTGTTTATGCACCATGCGATTATCGCTTTGTTAAACACACCCCTGCATTTGCGCGCTTTTCCTGCACACCCCCTCTCGAGAGGGGATCTAAGCTGCATTCTCAACGCAGGCATAGTTCATTACCTGTCGCTTCATTTTACCCCCTCCGTCTCCCTGCGGTCGACACCTCCCCCTAAGTTTAGGGGGAGAACGCGCGCCTATGCGCTGGTTTTTGGATCCCCTCTCGACCGCGTGCCGCCTTAGCTTTAGCGGTGGCGCAGAGGGGGCGCGTAAGCCCTGTGCGGTGGCAGGGGTGTGTTTATGCACCATGTATTAGTCGCTTTGTTAAACACACCCCTGCATTTGCGCGCTTTTCCTGCACACCCCCTCTCGAGAGGGGATCTTAGCTGCAGCCCGGCATATCAAACCCCTCCCTGCCTTTGTGCTCTTTCCAACCGCACCCCTCCCGAGGGAGGGAATGAAAAAGCTTTATGCTTTTATCGGTGCAATCTTCCCCAAATCGGTGGAATCAAATATTTCCCTTTTTCAACTCCGCAGCGGCATAATTAGCTGCCCTCGCTGTTAGCGCCATGTATGTAAGCGACGGGTTTTGGCAGGCGGTTGAGGCCATTGCTGCGCCATCGGTTACAAATACATTCTTCGCGTCCCAAACCTGGTTCCATTCGTTTAGTACTGAGGTTTTGGGGTCGCGGCCCATGCGGGCGGTGCCCATTTCATGTATCGCTGCTCCCGGATATGATTCTGCTTCGAATTTTGCTACATCCTTCAACCCGGCTACGGTGAGCATTTCCATGGCATCATTCACCATGTCCACCCGCATCTTGCGTTCGTTCTCGCCTGTTTGTGCATCGATAGCCAATACCGGCAATCCCCATTTATCTTTCTTATTCTTATCCAGCGTAACCTTATTGTTGTGGTCGGGCAGCATTTCGCCGAAGGCGGCCATGCCGAATGTCCATTTACCCGGTTCGCCCAGCGCATCTTTATAAGCGCCTCCTATTTCCATTTCAGCGATATCGCGGCCCCAGCCTTCGCGGCTCGCCAATCCCTGGTAGCCGAAACCACGTAGGTAATCACGCTTGTCGCCATCCACATTGCGGTAGCGCGGCACATAAATGCCATTCGGCCTGCGACCGAAATAGTACCGGTCCTCAAAACCTTCCACCGTACCATAGGCGCCTACGCGCATGTGGTGGTCCATCAGGTTGTGGCCCAATTCGCCGCTGCTACTGCCCAGTCCGTCAGGCCAAACATCAGTAGCCGAGTTCATCAATACCCAGGCGCTGTTCAGCGTTGAGGCATTCAGGAAGATTACTTTTGCGTAATACTCGTAAGTTTTATTCGTTTGCGCATCGAGCACTTCAACCCCGGTCGCCTTCTTTTTGTCCTTGTCGTACAGAATCCGGGTAACGATAGAATATGGCCTCACCGTTAAATTACCCGTTGCCATAGCGGCCGGCAATGTAGACGACTGCGTGCTGAAGTAAGCCCCAAACGGGCAACCCATAGCGCATTTGTTGCGGAACTGGCAATGGCTGCGGCCCGGTAATGCTTTGGTAAGATTAGCCGTACGGCCGATGATGATCTTTCGCTTGCCGGCGTAGTGTGCGTTCACCTTGTCGGCGACCGATCGTTCGGCAACATTCATATCCATCGGCGGCAAAAAATCGCCATCCGGCAACTGGTGCATGCCTTCTAATGATCCGCTGATGCCTGCATGCCTCTCCACATGGCTGTACCATGGGGCAAGGTCTTTATAGCGGATGGGCCAGTCTACGCCAACACCTTCTTTCAGGTTTGCTTCAAAATCCAGGTCGCTCCAGCGGTAGCTTTGACGCCCCCACATCAGCGAGCGACCGCCAACATGGTAGCCCCGGAACCAGTCAAAACGTTTCACTTCTACGTACGGACTGTCTTTGTCGCTTGCCCAATAATCAAGGTTGGTTTCGTTGAGGAAGTACTCGCGCCCGAGTACCGGGTAGTCTTTGCTCATCTGTTGCGTACGGCCACCGCGATGCTCGAATTCCCAGGGCGCTTTTAGCGCATTGGTGTAATCCTTCACATGCTCAATGTTGCGCCCGCGCTCAAGCATAATGGTTTTCAAACCATTTTCGGTAAGTTCCTTCGCCGCCCAGCCCCCGCTGATCCCGGACCCGATTACAATAGCATCATAAGAGTTATTTGCCATAGCTGACCCTGTTAAATGCTTTCCGTTTACACAGCTGTTCCAGCCTGCGAATTACGGAATAACATTTTGTTAAAAGAATGAGTATTTTGGTTAATTATTGGTGAATATTATTCGAACAAATTAACATTTTGTCAAAATGTACATACAAATATAAAGCTTGCGAGATAAATTGTGCCAGTAATATAGTAATTTCATCGTTGTTTTTTGCAAAAACGTTGCGCTATTTTGGCAGCGTAAAACCTGGTTATGAAAGATCTTAAATTAATGTATGTGGCAGCACTGTACTGCCTGGCTATTTTTTCAGCACCTATCGCGCATGCGCAAAAGCGGCAAAGCACTGATAATGTGAAAGATGAGGTGATCTATCACGTATTCCAGCGCAGCTTTTTTGACAGCAAAGGCGACCAGCATGGCGACCTGAACGGCCTTCGCCTGAAACTGGATTATTTACAGCAATTGGGCGTTACTGCCATACAATTAACGCCATTGTACCAATCTGTGTACTATCACAACTACTTCGCAAGCGATTTTTATAAGATCGATCCGCGATATGGCGACCTGCACGACTATTTACTATTGGTTAAAGAAGTGCACCGCCGCGGGATGAAAATTTACCTGGATATGGAGACGCAATACGTGGCCAGCGATCATATCTGGTTCAAGGATTCGTACAATAATCCCAAATCGAAATACGCCGATTACATTGTTTATACCGACAAAACCAATGCTACCCCGATAAAAATTGTAGGCGGCGTGAGCGATTTTAGCGGTTACGATGGCGTTACCCGCAAGCTGGTAATGGTGAACCTGGACAATAAAGAAGTGCAGGAATACAATTACCGCTTTTTTAAATATTTGATGGACCCGAATGGCGACGGCAAATTTGACGATGGCGTGGACGGCTTTAGGCTGGACCATATGATGGATAACCTGGATAACATGAACCGCCTGCCGCACCTGTTCACCAGTTTCTGGAACCCGCTGATCACCCGGTTGCATAAGGTTAATCCGAAGATCACCATCGTGGCGGAAAATGCCAATTGGGGCGGCTTTGGTATCGATTACCTGGAACAAACTAAAATAAACCGCGTGTTTGATATGCGACTGGCCTTTGCCATCCGCAATATGAGCAAAAAGGAAATTGAGAAAATGGCCGATTCCACCCTGCTGAGAACGCCGGCTGGCAAACAGCAGGTGGTATTTATAGAGAACCACGATATGAGCCGCTTTGCATCAGCAGCAAAAAGCGATCCTGGTAAGCTGCGTATCGGCTGCGCGCTGAATTTGCTTATGGGCGGCGTGCCAGCCATCTATTACGGGCAGGAGCTCGGTCAGACAGGCGAACACGGCAACTGGGGGCCGAATGATGGTAACGATATCCCCCAGCGGCAATCATTTGAATGGTATAAAAGCGACGAGGGCCCGGGCATGACCTACTGGTACAAGAACGGCCCGTGGTGGACGAAAGGCAATACCGATATCCCGAATGACGGCATTTCGCTGGAGGAGGAAAAGGATGATCCGAATTCGTTATGGAATTATTACCGGAATATTATCCGCTTAAGGCGCGAATATCCGGCGATCATTGATGGGGGCTATAAGAATTTGGAGAATGACAATGATAAGGTGCTGACGTTTGAGCGCGACAAAGATAACGCACGGGTAATTGTGGCAGTAAATTTATCCGACAAAGAGCAGAAGGCTACCATTGAAACCGATGTAATATTAAAAAGCATTTGGGGAGATGTAAATCTTACTGCTAACGGCGTTAAGGCGAGTTTTAGCATCCCTCCGTATGGCGTTGCAGTGTGGGTGGTAAAGTGATTTTTTAAAGCAGTATTGAGTTTGTAGTGTAGCGCTTACGCTACGGGCCACACATAAAAACGCTACGGAAAGCATACAAAACGCTACACTTTTGCTACACTTTATATTTACCAACTAATTGATAATCAATAATATAAAATTATGGCATATGCTTTAATCATGCAAGTACAGCGCTACACTTTTTTGCTCAAAAACAGTAGAAAATGGTAAATCCGGACGCATTTTTATGCATTTTCAGTTACCTTCATAACGTGCCAACTGGCAATTAATAGCGGGGAAACGAACTATTTATTCCTAAAACATCTTGAAAATCCCCCCATCCATTTAACCTTGGTTCACAATTAATTTCACTATGTTTAGATGAAAATTTAAACCCCTTTTATATGACTAACAAAAAAAACTGGCATATGAATATTACGAAAAACTGGCACCAAAGACACACAGAAGAAATGACTTTCGGGCAGCGACTGGCGGATACCGTTGCTACAGGCATGGGCTCATGGCGATTTATCATCTGGCAAAGTATTATCGTGGTTTTGTGGATGACGTTAAATGTCATCGGCATCATGCACCATTGGGACGAATACCCGTTCATCCTGCTTAACCTGCTCTTTTCAACCCAGGCCGCCTATGCCGCGCCGATCATCATGATGGCGCAGAACCGCCAGAACGAGCGCGACCGTGTACAGGCAGACGAGGATTTCCGTACAAATGTTGAAGCTAAAAAAGAGATAGAAGAATTACAGCTGCGCCTGAATGCTATAGAAGTGGATAAGCTTGACAAATTGATGGAGAAGATTGATAAGCTGATGTCGAAGCTGGATTGTGAGTAAATTAAAGAAGCAGGAATCAGGATGCAAGAAACAAGACAGGAGTTTTCCCGTTAGTATTTTGATTTTCGATTCTTATATCCTGACTCTTGCATCTTGATTCTTGAATCTGTAAGCTCGAATCTATTATTTTTGCCAAATGGGAAATACTGCCGATGAATTTCTGGTTGCCGCCGAGGAAAAGGCATTTGATACAGACCACCGCCGGGTGATCAATTACAATATCGGCAAATATGATGCTGCGGTTGAGCGCGGCCTCTCGCGGTTGATCAACCTGGATACCGCCAAGAAGAAGGGCCACGTGATCAAGTGGAAAATGATGGAAACGCTGGACAAGATGTTGCCGGAGTTTGAAGCCAATTTCCAGAAACGCGGCGGTAAAGTGATCTGGGCGAACGATGCCGAAGAGGCTAATCGCGAGATCCTCAACATCATGCAAAAAGCCGGCGCCAAAACGGTGGTGAAGTCCAAATCGATGGTTACCGAGGAGATCGAGCTGAATGAGTTCCTTGAACATCATCATATCGAATCATTGGAAACCGACCTCGGCGAGTACATTGTACAACTGCTGGGCCAGAAGCCATACCATATTGTTACCCCGGCCATGCACCTCAGCAAAGAGGACATTGCCAAACTGTTCCATGAGCGTTTCGGTACACCACCGGATGCGACGCCCGAACAGCTCACCCAAAAAGCCCGCGAACTGTTACGCGATAAATATGTGCAGGCAGATGTAGGCATTACCGGCGCCAACTTCCTGATCGCCGATACCGGCAGCATTGCCATTAGCGAGAATGAGGGTAATGCGCGATTAAGCACTTCATTCCCGAAGATCCATATTGCCATAGTAGGAATCGAAAAGATCATCCCATCCATGGCCGATCTCGACCTGTTTTGGCCGATGCTGGCCACGCATGGCACCGGGCAAAATCTCACTGTTTACAATACCATACTGAGCGGTCCGCGGCAAACCGGTGAACCCGACGGCCCCGAGGAAATGTATGTGATCTTGCTTGATAATGGTCGTACAAACCTGCTTGCCCAAAAGGAACAGCGCCAGGGTTTATATTGTATCCGTTGCGGCGCATGCCTCAATGCCTGCCCGATATATAAAAATATCGGCGGCCACAGTTATGATACCACTTACCCCGGCCCGATCGGCTCCATCATCACGCCGCATATGAAGGGCATGGAAGATTTTAAGCACCTGAGCTATGCCTCCAGCCTGTGCGGCAAATGCAGCGAGGTATGCCCGGTGAAGATCGATATCCATAAAATGCTATTACTTAACCGCCGCGATGCGGTGAACGAAGGCCTGGTGCCCAACAAAGAGCGCTGGGGATGGAGCTTCTGGAAAAAAGGCATGCTGAAACGTAAAACGATGGATTACTTTAGTGGAAAAACCAAAAACTGGATGCTGCGCACCTTCTTCAAAAAAACATGGGGCCATTACCGTGAGATGCCGGAAGTTGCCGATAAATCTTTCGCGAAGCAATGGCAGGATAAGCATTCGGGAGAATAGTTTGCTGTGAGCAGTTTGCTTGTTGCCACAACCTGAGATAAATAAAATCGTTAAGTGGGATAATATCGAACCAAACCGTTATGCCAAAAAATGTCTATGTCTTATTAACGATAATCGCGTTAGCTGCATTGAATTTTAACGCTACAGCGCAGAAAAAGCTGGTAGATGCATTAAACAGACAGCTTATTACATTGAATACCCTCAATCCCGATTCGAGTTATAGCGACCTTGATTCGCTTAAGCCATATCTTTCCGGTAAAATGATCATCGGGCTGGGCGAGGCTACGCATGGTACGCATGAATTTGTAGTGTTCAAACATCGCATGCTCGAATTTTTGGTGAAAGAAATGGGCGTGAAGGCATTTGTAATAGAAGATGATTTCGCGGCTTCTCAAAAACTGAATGATTACATCATCAACAATAAAAGTCCGATAGAGAACGGGATAGACAGCGGGATGGTGTTTGGCATTTGGAAAACCCGCGAAATGATTGCCTTATGCAATTGGTTAAAAGCATATAACAATACACAGAGTGCCGAAAACAAGGTGCGGTTTTTTGGGTGCGATATGCAATATGTTACACCGTTGTTAAAATCCTTAAGAAACTATCTGCAACCACAGGGAAAGTTTACCTCTGAGATGGAACTGGCGTTAAAAGCATCGCGAAAACCCGTAAAGGAAATTATAGATGGCGATACCGACAAAATAGTGCTGAAAAATGCGGCTGACCAGCTTTCAAAGCTAAAATTTACCATCGGCGATACTGCGCTTTACAATCATTACGTGCGCGAAATGCAGCAATTTATAACGTTTGTTACCCCAAGTGGTTTTTCGCCGCAACAATTTGAATGGCGCGACAAATGTATGGCCGAAAATATCGAATGGATATACAATTACACCAGCCATAAAAAGATGATGGTTTGGGCGCATAACGCGCACATTAGCAAAGCAAGCGGCGGTATGCGGGTGGTATCCATGGGAGAAAATCTTTCCAATTATTTTGGCAGTCAATATTACGCCATGGGTTTCGATTTTGAAAAGGGTTCCATGCGTTCTTATAACCTGGCACTGGGGAAATATGAATGGCCAGAATTACCGGAAGCAGACAAAATAAAAGGATCAAGCGGCTCAATTTTTGCAAAATGCCGGGCACCTGATTTTATTATCGATACCAGATCTGCATCAGAAGCAGCTCCTGTAATCGCCGAATTTTTCAATAAAGATGTATATTCTATATCAATAGGCTTAACTTACAATTCTAAAGGTGGATTAGGCCAGATGTTTGTCAACAACAAACTCGGCAAAGCATATGATGCGGTGATCTTTATAAAAGAGACTACCCCCGTGCATAATATGAATAATTGAAGCGATTGGCAAACCGTTCAATCACAGATTACTTAAACACTACGCTCCCTTTACGGCCAATAACCGCAGCCTTTTCTTCTTTACCCAAAACAGCCTTAATTGTCTTATAAACATTCTTACCTGAATATATTCCGCTTACTTTCCAGGTCAACGTTTTGGTTTTATCGTTCCAGTAATAAGCGGTTGTGCGGGTACTGCCTTTGGTGTAGTTATACGATGTACCGTCATCTTCAACCATTTTAAAACTACCGTTTTTGCCCGGGTAGACATGGATCTCGAGCGGAGTATTCGAAGCTTGTTCTGAATATTGAATAACAGGGCCTAGCGGAAGTATAGTGCCTTCATACACATACACCGGTACTTCATCCAGCGCTTTTTGTACTGCGATTGTCTTCGGGCCTTTGATCACTTCACCCGTGAAATAATCATACCAGGTGCCGGCAGGCAGATAAACATTTCGCTTGCCGCCTTCATTTAGTACTGGCGCAGCCAGCAATCCTTTTCCTAACAGCCACTCATCGGTCATATTAGCAACCGCTGTATCTGCCGGGAATTCCATTACCAGCGGCCGAATAATAGGCACGCCGGTGCTGTAAGCTTCGTGGCCCAAACTATAAGTATACGGAAGCAGCCGGTAGCGCAGATTAAGTGCTTTACGAATAGCCGATTCGCCATCCTCGCCCCAGAGAAAAGGGAAACGCGCAGTGGTGCCAATGTCGGAATGGGAGCGCATGATCGGGAAAAAAGTACCTGCCTGGAACCATCTCACCAACAATTCCTTAGCCGGGGTGCCGTGGAAACCGCCAATATCGCAAGCGCCGTAATACATGCCGGCCAAACTGAAATTAAGCAGGTCTTTAGGTACATCGGCTAAAGATGCCCAGTTTGAATAGATATCGCCGCTCCAGGTACAATAGCCAAAGCGCTGGTTGCCGGGACTAAATGCCCTGTTCAGCGTAAAATGGCGGTAATTTGGCCGGGCTTCCGCCAACAGATCATATTGCGTTTTGTTCCACCAATAATAGCAAGTATAGTAGGATTCACCTTCATCATCCCACCAGGCATCTACGCCATCTTTAATTAGCGGTTTGTTTTTTGCTTTATACCAGGCTTGCAGTCCTAGATTTTTAAAGTCCAGATCCCTGTCGGTTTTAGGGTTGCTCAGCCAGCCATTATTACGGGCGGTATCCAGGCTCAGGTTATTACCCAATCGCGGTTTGCGTATGCCGATAAATTTAATATTCTGGTTTTTCAGTTCGGCTATCTGTTTAGCCGGATGAGGGAATAGTTTGGGGTTGAACTGAAAATCGGTAAAACCTTCCTTGCCTTCTTTTTTAACCGTGTAATCGGGAGTAGTGGTATACCATTCAAAATCGAAAATGAAAGCATCAACCGGTAATTTATGGGTGCGGAATTTGGTAGCAACGTCGGCTATATAGGTGCTATCGTCCCATCCCCATTTACTTTGCAGGTAACCAAATGCCCATCTTGGCGGCAGTTTTGGTCTTCCGGTAAGTTTTACATAGCCGCTTGCGCCATCTTGCATGGTTTTAGCCGGCCACAGGTATAAGTTTGCTGCCTTTCCGGCAAACTTCCAGGTTAATGTCGCTTTGTCCTTTGCTCTGTCCCAGGTTGCCGGTTTGTTATCATTTACCGAAACAGCAAAAGCGCTGTAACCACCGGTGCTCCAGAAATAAGGAATGCCTGCTGTACCATTGCCCGACGCGGATTTTGACTGATCTTTCTCCAGCGATTTTGTGGCCTGGTTACCCGAACCATATAACAAGCCTTGCGAAGTATGTGTGATCTGTATGGTAGAATCGGTAGTTAAAAAACCACCGGCGCTAATAAGCACACGACCGGCGGCATCATACAACGACCAAATTTTTGTATCGGTGTTGATCATTAATTTCCCATAGGTTGTTTTAATACCGTAGGAGGGCGCAACAGAGATCACCGTATATGGAGTAACGATGTTTCCCTTATCGATAAACACGCTTTTTATGACTGATGGTACACTGGAATTGTTCAGGCTCAGGCAAAACAGTGAACTTTTAACGGCAGTTAGTCCCACCTGGCGGTCGCCCACTTTAACCAGTATTCCGTTTGAAATTTTACTTACTTGTGCGTAGCCTGTAAAAATCACGGCTGATTGCAGCACAGCGATCAGCAACAGGATCAGTTTTGCTTTTTTAGTGTTCATCTTTTGAGAAGCGATAGGACTTATCAGCCTAAAGTTTATCGAAGATATAAATAATCCGCTAAATCGGTTTTTTGGAAAATGATTTTTTTGAAAATAACGATTGACCTGTTTTAAGTTAGCTTGGGAATATTGCGCATTGAAGCAAAAGGCTGGACAAAACCAAACTGCTGAAAGGTAGTTCAGAGGAGACTTCTAATCTCTAATTCACTAATCTCCAATCTCTAACCCTCAGTGCTTATTCCCCATGCCAAATTCCCTGTAAGTATTTGGCATTTCGTTGCTGCTGCTGAAGGCGAAGGAGTAGGTTGCCCTCCAGCTTTGAAAATCGGCGTTTTTATCTTTTGATACAATAAAGTGTTTGGCGCGCAGAATATAAACACCTTCCCGGCTCAGTTTAAAGTAGATCAGTCCGCCGGCATCGCTGCTCAGTTTCTGCGGGAAAACCAATCCGTTTACCGTACGTACAAACAAATCTACCTCAACATTTGCAAGCGGTTTTCCCTGGAAAAAGATCTCGCCTGTAATGTCATCGCCGTAGTTAAACTTATAAGGGTTCTGCTGTATCACTATCTCAAACTCATCGCCCTGTGGTTTTTCAAAAACTTTGCCCTCATTCTTTTCAACCGGCAAAAGCGTTTTCATGTACGAAGTGTAAGTCTCTTTATAATAAAGCTGGTTGCTGTTCTTCACTTTTTCGGCAATATTATCCGGGTCACCCTCGTCCAAACCACGCAGAAATTTGGCGCGGCTCATTTCGTTCGAGGTTGTTGTAGTAACCATATCTATCAGTGCCAGGCCATCGTCTGATGCCTGCATGCTGATCACTGCACCGGTATCTTTTGCCATCGGTTTCAGATCTATTTTTTTCTTGCCCTGATACAGTTCAAATTTTGCAGTTTTGTCGGCCTGAAATTTAAAGTCGCTTTGTTTGTTAAAATCATCGCTTTGCAGTAAACGCAACTCTATCTTTTGCCCCTTTTGCACATAAAAGTTTTCGGGCAGCAAAAAATAGCTCTGCGCGTGAACAATAAAAGCAGGGGTAGTAAGTAACAGAAAAAGCAGCGTACGTTTAAATTTCATACTTTTAGAATTGATACCGTAAACATACAAAGATTTAAAAACTTCATTCGTTTAGCTATATGATTTTTACGAGAAAAGGCCTCAGTAACGACGAATTAACGGCATTTTACAAGCGTTTATTGCTTCCACGGTTAATTGAGGAGAAAATGCTGATACTATTGAGGCAGGGCAGGATAGGGAAATGGTTTTCGGGTATAGGGCAGGAGGCGATCTCGGTAGGATGCACACTGGCTATGCATGTTGATGAATATATTTTACCCATGCACCGCAATCTCGGTGTATTCACCACGCGTGGTATCCCAATTTCAAGGCTGGTGGCGCAATGGCAGGGTAAGGCATCGGGCTTTACCAAGGGGCGCGACAGGTCGTTCCATTTCGGCACGCAGTATTATAAGATCATCGGGATGATCTCTCACCTCGGTCCGCAGCTGGCTTTGGCCGATGGTATCGCGTTAGCTGATAAACTTAACCATCGTAAAAAAGTAACGCTTGCCTTTACCGGCGAAGGGGCAACGAGCGAAGGCGATTTCCATGAGGCGCTCAACGTAGCTGCTGTATGGAACCTCCCGGTGATATTTGTGATAGAAAACAACGGCTACGGCATCTCTACCCCAACCAATGAGCAGTACGCATGCGACAGTTTGGTCGACCGCGCAATTGGCTATGGCATGGAAGGCCGCCGCATTGACGGCAATAACCTGCTTGAAGTTTACCATACGGTGAATGAACTGGCTACCAGTATGCGCAATGATCCGCGCCCTGTTCTGCTGGAATGTATGACCTTCAGGATGCGTGGGCATGAGGAAGCTTCAGGAGTAAAATATGTACCGCCGCACTTGTTTGAAGAATGGGCAGAGAAAGATCCGCTCGCCAATTTTGAGCAATATCTGATAGATGAAAAGCTGCTGAAACCCGAATGGCCGGAGCATATCCGCAGTGTTTTCAATAAGGCGATAGATTCAGAAGTGGAAAAGGCATTCAGCGAGCCGGATATCATCCCTGATGAAGAAATTGAACTGGCGGACATGTATATGCCGTATACATTTCAGCCTGAAAAGCCCAGGCTATCGGTAAAAAAACGGTATATCGATGCCATCAGCGATGCCATGCGATTGAGCATGCGCAAACACGAGAATTTAGTGATCATGGGGCAGGATATTGCCGAATATGGGGGTGCATTTAAGATCACGCAAGGCTTTGTTGAGGAATTTGGCCGCGAACGGGTACGCAACACGCCTATTTGCGAATCGGCCATTGTGGGTGCAGCGATGGGGTTATCCATTAACGACGGCAAAGCCATTGTGGAAATGCAATTTGCCGATTTCGTGACCTGCGGTTTTAACCAGGTAATAAATAACCTGGCCAAAACTTATTATCGCTGGCAGCAGAATGTGGATGTGGTGATACGCATGCCGGCAGGTGCAGGAACAGGAGCAGGGCCCTTCCATTCGCAAACCAATGAAGCATGGTTTACTAAAACCCCGGGACTGAAGGTAGTTTACCCGGCTTTCCCGGATGATGCCAAAGGCCTGCTCATGAGCGCTATCGACGACCCGAACCCGGTGATCTATTTCGAGCATAAACTATTATACCGCAGCCTGAACGGCAGTGTGCCTGAAGGTGATTATTATGTGGAGATAGGCAAAGCGAAGATCCTGGAAGAAGGGAATGACGCCACCATTGTCACCTATGGCTTAGGTGCACATTGGGCGCTGGAATATGCCGCTAAACATAGGGATCAGTCCATCGAGATCATCGATCTGCGCAGCTTGCAGCCCTGGGATAAGGAAGCTGTTGAGGCGAGCGTTAAAAAGACAGGCAGGGTATTGATCCTGCATGAAGATACCTTAACAAGTGGTTTTGGTGGCGAGATAGCCGCCCATATCGCTGAGCATTGTTTTGGCTATTTGGATGCGCCGGTGATCCGTTGCGCGAGCATGGATACAGCCATCCCGATGAACAGAGGGTTGGAAGATCAGTTTTTGGCGAAGAGCAAATTGGAAGAGAAAATGGCAGCGCTGTTGAACTATTAGGAACCAGGATTTGAGGGGATTAAACAGATTTTCAGGATATAAAAATCTGATCTTACATCACATAAATCTGTTTAATCCTGGTTCATCTACTGTAAATCATACGTAAATATCACATTCGGCAGCATGGTAACCTGCCCAAGCGGCACTTCGTTGGCGGCGGTGATCTGCCTGCGTTGGGAGTAAAACTTGTAGAACTGTTCTTTCAATTCCGGACTGGCGTTATCCGGCAAGTTGAAATATATGGTGAACGATATTACGTAATCGTATAGTTTGCGGTTACCGGGGATCGCCCATTGACGATTGGATTTATTCAGCGCATCAATTACGGGTTGGGTAAGGCTCACATCATCGGCATAATACACTACAATCTTTGAAATACTGCCATTGCCATCGGCCGAGAATTTGAGCACAACGGTTCCTGTGGCTTTCCTTGCCGCCAGGTCGGGAGAAATATTAATGCTATCCCTGAAAAATTTGTTCATCGCTTCACTTCCCGCCTTGAACGGGAATGGCGACTGCGCTTTGCTGCATATCGAAATCAGCAGCAGGGCAATTATAATGAGGGTGCTTTTTATATGATTTTTATTCCTGGGGTTCGCGTTTTGTGCCTTCATATAGCTCGTACTCAAATAAGCGGCAATCCAGCTTGCCATTGTAAAACTCTATTTTGCGCGACGCACGTAGGCCTATCTTTTTGGCCAGATCGGGGTTACCCGTAAACACGTAGCCCCTGTAGCCTTTGCATTGCTGTTTCAAAAAGTCGCCAATGCGTTTGTACGTAATTTCCAGTTTGGTATGCGTACCTAAACGCTCGCCATATTCCGGGTTAAACATCACTATCCCGGCATCTTCAGGTACATTCGTGTCTGCAAAATCACAAACAGCAAAATCTATCAAATGTTCTACCCCGGCTGTACGGGCGTTCTTTTGAGCGATATCTATCGCATCATCAGAAATATCCGTTGCGACAATTTTAAACCCAATTTCCTTTTTGGATTTATCCTTCAGCTTGCGCCGCTCTACAAAAAACACCTGCTCATCGTAACCGATAACATGCATAAAGCCATAGTTCATCCTGAACAAGCCCGGCGATTTATCCGTCGCCAGCAAAGCCGCCTCGATAGCCAGCGTACCCGAACCACACATCGGGTTAACGAACGAACTCTTCCTGTCCCAGCGGGTAGCCATGATGGTTCCTGCCGCCAGCGCTTCCAGCATCGGCGCTTTGCCCGGCAGTTTGCGATAGCTGTGTTTGGCAAGCGTTTCGCCTGAAGTATCTAAAAATATCTCAGCGCGATCATCCTGCCAATAAAGATGGATGACGGTTTTATTTGATTCAGGACCGGAATTCGGGCGGATGTCTTTTACCGATTTTATCCTGTCGACAATAGCATCCTTCACTTTTACATTCGCAAAAAGCGGGGTAAGGATATGCTCGTTATTAACGTTGGAGGTAACAGAAAAATAGCCTGAAAAATCGATCAGCTTTTCCCACTCTATCTTTACCAGGTTATCGTAAAGTTCCTGTGGGTCGGCTGCTTTAAAGCTCTGTAGCGAATACAGTATCTGGCTGGCGCAGCGCAGGTTAACATTCAGCGGGATGGTGTCGGTAACGGTACCTAACAATTCAACGCCTGTTGAAAAAACACGCACAGGCTTAAAACCCAGTTCCTCAACTTCCTGTTGCAGATAGGGCGACAATCGTTTATTGCAAGTAATGATGATCTTGCTTTCAGTGTGGAAAACTTCCATGAGATTGTGCGAATTTAAACATTAAAAGCATGGCAATTTAATTTCTTACCATTAACTTTACATTTCAATAGTTTTTTATAACGAAATGGAAATTAAAGGTAAGATACATGAAGTGAGCCCAACCACACAGGTTACGGAGTCGCTAAAGAAAAGGGAACTGATAGTAGAATACGTTGAGAATCCTCAATATCCTGAATATTTAAAGTTTGAAGCCATACAAGATCGCTGCGCTTTGCTCGACAATGTAAAGGTTGGCGACGATGTTGAAGTTTTCTTCAACCTGCGCGGCCGTCCGTGGACAGACAAAACCGGCAAGAAAAGCTATTTCAACTCGCTTGTGCTTTGGAAGATAAACGTATTGGCCGGCACACCGGCATCTGCCCCTGCACCACAATATGCACCACCTGCTGATATCAGCTCAGCACCTGAGGATGATGATCTGCCGTTCTAAGGTGAAAGTTTTCGGTTAGCAGTTTGCTGATTGGATAAGAAATTAAAGGCCCTTGCAGATTTGTGAGGGCTTTTTTGTGTGATTTAATTCGTATTTTCGTGAATATTAGAAGTGAGTTATGACACATTTAACCATAGATAATAAGAAATATGTACTGCTATCTGAGGAGAATTATCAGGAATTACAGAAGCAGGCTGCATTAAAATGGAAGCCTGAGAAAACATTTTCTGTAGAAGAAGCCAGATCATACAGTAAGAAGCTCATAAAAAAATGGGCTTCAGAAAAGTAGTTGTTCGCGAATCAGCGGCTGCAAGTATTGCTGAAATATCCTGGTATATTGAATCTGAAGGATTATTAGTCGCAGCTGAAAAATTTACAGATGATACTTATGATTTTATAGAAGGATTAGGCGATTCCCGAAAAAGTTATCGTTTATGCCGGGATCCTGAAAGAAATCTGATTGGTTATAAATGCATATCCTTCCGCAAAAAATACACAATCGTTTTTATCGAATTGGAGGATGAAATCATTATATGCGAATTCATTCCATCAAAGCTTATTTACTGGTAACAATAGATATGTGGGAGTTTACACCGTCTCATTACTCCGCTCAATGATCTCAGTGTAGTAATTCTCGTATATCGGCAGTATATTATGCAGGTCAAATTCCTTAGCGCGTTTCAGCGCGTTTTCTTTGAATTGCGCCAGTCGTTGTGGGTCTTCCAGGATATAGATAGCGTTTTCGGACATGCTTTTTACATCGCCTACGTCGCTTAAAAACCCGGTTACACCATCAACATTCAGTTCGGGTAAACCACCTGCATTACTACTTACCACAGGCACCTTACAGGCCATGGCTTCCAGTGCGGCCAAGCCAAAGCTTTCATTTTTGGACGGCATCAGGAACAGGTCTGCAACAGACAATATTTCCTCTATCGCGTCCTGCTTGCCTAAAAAACGGGTATCGCCGCTTACGCCCAGGTCGCGGCACAATTGCTCGCAGTCGGCGCGTTCTTTACCATCTCCTACCATTAGTAGTTTGGCCGGTATTCGCTTCACTACCTCGGCAAATATGCGGATCACGTCATCCGTACGCTTTACCGAACGGAAATTGGAGGTATGCACCAATATTTTTTCCCCTTCAGGCGCTATCGCTTTCTTAAAATGATCTTTCGCCTTCAGGCTGAAACGGGTCAAATCGATAAAGTTGGGTATAACTTTAATCTCATTCTCGATAGCAAAATATTTATAGGTGTCCTGTCGCAGATGTTCGGAAACGGCAGTCACGCCATCCGATTTATTGATAGAAAAGGTAACAACTGGTTTAAATGTACGGTCTTTGCCAACCAGAGTAATATCAGTACCGTGTAATGTGGTCACCACCGGGATAAAAATGCCGTAAGTGAGTAAGATCTGCTTCGCCATAAACGCCGCCGAAGCATGCGGAATAGCGTAATGCACGTGCAGCACATCCAGCTTTTCAAAGCGTACCACATCCACCAGCTTACTGGCAAGCGCAAGCTCATAAGGCGGATAATCGAACAAAGGATAGTTGGAAACAGCTACCTCGTGATAGAAAAGGTTGGCCGAAAAGAAATCGAGCCTGGCCGGCTGATTATAGGTAATGAAATGTACCTGGTGACCGCGATCGGCCAAAGCTTTACCAAGCTCGGTGGCCACCACGCCACTCCCTCCAAAAGTTGGATAACAGACTATACCTATTCTCATACAGCTTTAGATGCAGAAACTGTGCTTAAGTTACTGTGTTGCAAGTTTAACAGCATTTTATGTGAATAGTGTTAAGCGGATGTAATTTTAGTTGGCAGGGAGTGGCTCATTATTTCAAAACCATATCGCTGTAAACCGGGTAATGGTCCGATAGCTTTTGCTTCACGATATCGTAATTCATGATATTGAATGCCGGGCTGGCCATTACATAATCTATTTGGAAGTTCGGAAAATCGCCGTTGTAGGTAATGCCCAGGCCCGAGCCTTTTTCACAAAAAGAATTTTTAAGCCCTTTCTCCATTTGATTTACGCTGAACGAGCCCGGCGTATCATTAAAATCACCCGCAATAATGTATGGGTGTGGGCATTGGGCCGCATGCTGTTTTATTAAAGAAATCTGCCCGCTTCTTTTTATAAAAGCTATTTTCAGCTTGCTCCACATCCGTTTGGTTGAATTAACATCTGTTTTGCCTTCGGCTGCCACCTCATTCAGGTAGCTATAGTCCTTAGGGTCGAACTTGATCGATTGCAGGTGCACATTATAGATCCTGAATATTTTATCGCCCTTTTTTACATCGGCATAAAGGCATTGGTCATCATTGCGTTTACTTTCAGAGATCTGTATAAAACCCGTATCTACAACAGGCAATTTTGAGATGATGGCCATCCCGAAAAACCCCACGCTGGGCGCATACCGCCGCTCATAATGCTTGCGGAATACTTCGTGGTAATTATAAGTTGTGTGTAAAACTGCCTGCAACGAATCCAGCACATCGCGCGGACCCTGATCATAGCTAAAAAACTCCTGCATACATACAATGGTGGGCTGCTGTTGATTGATGATATCCAAAATATCATGCATGGCCGAAAAGTCGGTTTTTGAGCCGTATTTTTGAAATGAATGCACATTGTAGGTCAGCACACGGATATTATTGGTATCCCTCGCAGCGTCATAGGATGGGTGGGTACGAAAACCGATGCTCTCGTTCATTACTTTCCAGCCTGCCAAAATGCAGATAACCGGAAGCAGTACCCAGATGCTCCTGCGCAAAAGCCAATAAATAGCCATAACCGCAACCGCCGGCAGCAATACCGGGTAGGCCAGGCCGAAAAAAGCGATGAGCCAATAAGATGAAGGATCGCAATATGGCGCGAGATAGGAGATGAGGATAGAAGCGCACAGAATTACGGTGAAAAGGAAGAAGAGCTTATCAAAAAAATTGAACTTTCTTTTAGTTTTCATTTTTGCTGGCGCGAAATAGTATTTCTTTTTCTTCTTTGTTCAGGCTGTCATAGCCCGATACGGATATTTTATCAAGTACGCGGTCGATCTCTTCCTGCCGTGGTTTTACCGGGCCTTTTTTTGCACCGTTACCGGCAACTACTTTCAGGTTTGACATTTTGGGACCGCGTTTAAATACATTGCTGATGGTTGCCACCCAATCGCTGCCTTTTTGCAGGCGTTTGATGTAGACAAAACCTAATAACGCACCGCCAAGGTGGGCAATTTCGCCGCCCGGATTAGACTGTACGATCATCAGAAAATCCAGTATTACCAGGAACAATGCGACCCATTTTAATTTTACCGGGCCTATAAGTATAATAGAGATTTCATAATTGGGTAAAAGTGTAGCGGTAGCCGCTGTAATAGCCATTACACTTCCAGATGCACCTAAAAGAACACTCACATGTACCAGATCTCTAAATGCAGGTAATAAATTAAAGCTGGCAACATACAACAATGCGCCAGCCAGTCCGCCCATTAGGTAAAGGCCCAGCACGCGTTTGTCGCCAAGGTATTCTATAAATATCTGTCCCATCCAATACAACCATAGCATATTTACGGCGATGTGCCATATACCGTCATGCATGAACATGTAGGTGAGCGGAGTCCAAAAGTGGGTAGGCAGCTTATGGATGTCGGCAGGCAGATCGAGATATTCGTTTGCGAAATAGCTAATGTATCCCGAGTGTCCGCCATTCACCATCCATTCAATAACAGCCGGAATATTGATAGCCAAAAATACAGCCACGTTGATAGTGATCAGCAAGTAAAGCCTGCTGCCCGAGCGTATCCTGTATGTTATGTTATCCCAAAGTGTCATTTCTTACCTGTAGATGTTATTATTACGGTTGATGTTCCACGTCTTAACCACGATATACCCGATAATTGCTCCGCCGATGTGCGCAAAGTGGGCAACATTATCGCCTGCAAACTGGCCAAAGCCAAGGAATAATTCCACTACCACGTAAACGGGTATAATGTATTTTGCCTTTACCGGTACAGGTATAAACAGGATCATCAATTCCATGTTTGGATAAAGCATACCGAAACCTATTAAAATACCAAATACGGCGCCTGATGCCCCCAAAATAGGGCCGCTATATATTGCACTTACTTTGCTGATGGTTATCGCATCGGCATGATAATCAAGCGGCACTATAAAGTGACCGGTATAATGATACATCTCGATAGCCATTACCAGCAACTGAAAAAGGGCCGCGCCAATGCCACTGATAAAATAGAGGTTAAAAAATTTCTTTGAACCCACCGTATACTCTATTATCGGCCCGAATGAGAACAAAGCAAACATATTGAAAAATATATGCGGCCAACCGCCATGCAGAAACATGTAGGTGACAATTTGCCATGGTTTAAAAAATGGTGAGCCAAAATAGAAAAGGGCAAAATGCTGTACAGCAAGATCATCATATTGCTGTGTGCTAAAAAATATATAAGGCAGAAAACAAAGAATATTGATAATAAGCAGGTTTTTTACAACCGGTGGAATGTTGGCGAAAGGTGATTGCATTTAAGTTCTTTTATTAATTTAAGCTGAAGCTATTATTTTTCAAATCGTTCCAATAATTCGTTTAACGTAAAAGTAGTGATAACGGGTTTGCCGTTCAAAGCTAAATTTGGCATCTGGCAGGCAAAAAGCTGGTCGATGAGTAAATTCATCTCTTCGAGTGACATTTTGGTGCCGGTTTTTATCGCAGCATTACGTGCCAACGACCGTGCCAGATTATCGCGCCTGTCTAACTTTAAAATGGCCAGGTTGTTTTTAAAGCCTTCCAGCAATTGCTCCAGCAATTCGTGCTCGCCTATATTGTTCAGATCGGCGGGGATACCCTCAACCACTACCGTATTTTTGCCAAATTCGCGTATATCAAAACCCAATGCGCGTACATCCGGCAAAAGTTCTCTTAATAACTCAAAGTCGCTGCTGTTTAGTGTAACCGATTGCGGGAACAAGCTCTGCTGGCTTACGCCTGAGTGATTTTCCAATTGCTGCAAAAAGCGCTCGTACAATACCCGCTCATGAGCAGCCTGTTGACTGATGAGCATAAATCCCGATTTGATCTGCGACAGGATAAAGCGATTATGCACCTGGAACAATTGCCGCTCGCTCGATTTACTTATTTCCTGTTCCTCAACCTCTATGTTCTTTTCCTCGTGCATACGGTGCTGTACCGCCGGCTCGCGTTTGCTGATCTCGTATAGCGTATCCCAATTGCCTGGGATAGGATCTTTCCTGTGACCTGTGTCGCGTAAAAAAGGTATTTCTCTTTCGCCGGTTTTTTTCTCGGTGGCGAAGGGGTTAAAGTTTGGATTGAAGGCTATGGTCGGTGCAACAATTTCCTCAAATGGCTTGGGCGTGATGAGGTGACCGATGCTGTTCTCCTGGTCGAAATCAAGCGTAGGCGTGATATTATATTTACCAAGCGAACGTTTTACCGCCGAGCGGATGATGGCATAAATGGCCTTCTCGTCCTGGTATTTGATCTCCGTTTTAGTAGGATGCACGTTGATATCGATCTTTGCCGGGTCGATATCGATAAAGAGCACATACAGCGGGTATGATTCATCAGGTAGTAATTCCTCAAAAGCAGTTAACACCGCATGGTTTAGGTAAGCGTCTTTAATGAACCGCTTATTCACAAAAAAGAATTGCTCGCCGCGGGTTTTGCGGGCGAACTCCGGTTTGCCAACATAACCATGCAATTTGATAATGGTAGTATCTTCCTCCACCGGCACTAAACGCTGATTATAGTTATTGCCAAGCAGATGTACGATGCGTTGCTTAAGCAATGTCGCCGGCAGATGGTAAACCTCCTGCCCGTCGTGGTGCATCGTAAAAAATATTTGCGGATTAGCCAGCGCTACGCGTTGAAACTCGTCGATAATGTGGCGCATCTCCACAGGGTTGCTCTTGAGGAAATTGCGGCGCGCCGGGGTATTGTAAAACAGGTTTTTAACACAGATGGATGTGCCGGTGTTTGCCGAGCAGGCTTCCTGCTTGAGCACTTCAGATCCTTCTATAAAAATACAGGTGCCTAATTCATCCTCATGGCGGCGGGTCTTCAATTCCACCTGCGAAATAGCGGCGATGGATGCCATAGCCTCACCGCGGAAACCCATGGTGCGGATGGCAAACAGGTCGTCGGCCTTACGGATCTTGGAAGTGGCGTGGCGTTCAAATGCCATGCGCGCATCGGTAGGGCTCATGCCGCAGCCGTTGTCGATCACCTGGATGAGCGATTTACCGGCATCCTTCAGTATGAGCTGGATCTTATCCGCGCCGGCATCGATGGCATTTTCAACCAGCTCCTTTACCGCTGATGCCGGCCTTTGCACTACCTCGCCGGCAGCGATCTGGTTGGCAACGGAATCCGGTAAAAGCTGAATGATGTCTGGCATAATGATAATTTCCCTCTCGTTCTTAAACACCTCAAAGACGCCTGTAAACAGCAGATGTTATTGAGGCTGCTAAATTAAATATTTACCGCCATAACTTTTTTATGATTTATTGGTTGTAAAGAATTATGGTTTTGGGATAACGTTAAAGAAGAATTTTTTTGATCCCCTCTTGAGAGGGGCGCGTTTAGCCTTGAGCGATGGCAGGGATGTGTTGTCGAAGCGTTATGGGCGTTGCCTGCGGCCGGGCTTTCCGCTCATACGCCTGCAGGCCTTAAGCGCTAAGGCCGGTATCCGCTGCAATCCCTAACGCGGTTGTCTGAACCATGATTCATAGGAGTTAAAGATTACCCTGATTTATGCAGGTAAAATCCTTTCATCCTTTAATCAGGTAAATCATGGTTCAGACAAAATTGCGTTAGGGATTGTAAGGGTTTAGCCCGCAGGGCCGGAGCGCAGCGCAGCCCTGAAAAGCCCGGGCCGAAGGCAACGCCCAAAGCTAGACACTTAAAACAATGCTAAGTCACAAGTTACGCTGCGCCAAACTCGCAGCGAACCCGGACGCCCACTAAAAAACTTTTTTTAACTGAAATAATACTATTTTGCACCAAACATTGCGTATGAAGAAATTATGGCCCCTGCTGCTGCTGTTCGTTGCGGCCTGCTCAAAGAAGCAGGATTATAATGCCGATCTCCTTGTTAAAAATGCTGTAGTTTACACGGTAGATAGCAGCTTTTCCGTCGCGCAGGCCTTTGTAGTGAAGGATGGGAAGATACTGGCGGTAGGCGACAGCACTTCGCTGCTGCAAAAATACAGTGCTAAGCAAGTGATAGATGCCGGCGGGCATGCTGTTTACCCGGGATTTATTGATGCGCATTCGCATTTTTTAGAATATAGTACAGGATTGCAGTCGGCAGATCTGCGCGGCATGCATAGCTGGCAGCAAATTACAGATACGCTGGTGTCGTTTGCACGCACCAATACCGACGGCTGGCTGATTGGCCGCGGCTGGGACCAAAACCTATGGACAAACAAGCGATTCCCTAACAAAGCAAAGCTGGATTCACTTTTCCCTGTGCGGCCGGTGTTTTTGGAGCGGATAGATGGCCATGCAGCTATTGCTAACCAGGCCGCCCTGAGTCTGGCTGGTATAAAGCCAGGGCAAACGATAAGCGGCGGTGGAATTGAAACGATTAAAGGCAAATTAACCGGCGTGTTAGTGGATAATGCCGTAGGAATAGTTACCCGTAAAATACCGCCGATGAGCGACCAGGATGTGCAGGCGGCATTGCTTGACGGGCAGAAGAACTGCTTTGCCGACGGCCTGACTACCGTTGCTGACTGCGGCGTACCTTATACCTTGATCAGTACGGTTGCTGATGAGCAGCATAAAGGCACACTGAAAATACGCCTGTACCTGATGCTATCGGACAAACAGGAAAATTACGATTACCTGTTTAAACACGGCGCTTATAAATCGCCCGGTTTGGATGTGCGCGGTTTTAAAATGTATGCCGACGGTGCGCTGGGTTCGCGCGGGGCATGTTTGCTGCAGGATTACAGCGATTCATCCAAATGGCGCGGATACCTGCTGAGCAATGCAAAACACTTTGCAGAGATAGCGCAGAAGGTTTACGCGCATGGTTTCCAGCTAAGCACGCATGCTATCGGCGATTCGGCCAACCGGCTGATACTAAAAGTTTATGCCGGCGTTTTAAAAGGCAAGAATGACAGGCGTTGGAGAATAGAACATGCGCAGATCGTCGATCCGGCGGATATAAAAATGTTTGGAGATAACAGTATCATCCCATCTGTACAGCCAACACATGCAACTTCTGATATGCTTTGGGCAATAAAACGCCTTGGCCCTAAACGCATAAAAACGGCTTATGCCTACAAGCAATTGCTTGAGCAAAATGGCTGGTTGCCGCTGGGTACCGATTTCCCGGTAGAAAACATCAACCCGGTATATACATTTTATGCAGCGGTTGTACGCAAAAATCTTGACGGGCAACCCAATGGCGGTTTCCAAATGGAAAACGCCCTGACCCGCGAACAGGCGCTGCGCGGTATAACCATATGGGCGGCAAAGGCTCAGTTTGAAGAAAAAGAAAAAGGCAGCATAGAAGCCGGTAAATTTGCCGACTTTGTGATCCTGGATCAGGATTTAATGAAGATTGATGGCGGCCAGTTGCCAAAAGTGAAGGTGTTGAAAACGTATATTAATGGTGAGAAAGTTTATGAGAAAAAGTAAGCCGGGGCTTATCCCCGTCCTGCTGTGTTTTGTGTTGTTCCATTCGGCCTGCGCGCAAAATCCGCCATCCACGGGGATGGCTTATGTAAATGAAGAGAAGCAGGTGCAAAATTCCACCGTGCTGCTTAACAATGCCTCGTACCTAGTGCCGCTGCAGGGCCTGGAAAACCTGAAAGCCGCCAGCGTACATTTTTCTTACCAATACTCCACGGAATTTGATAGTCTACTCAATAAATACAGCAAGGTCGATACGTTTAATGGCAACGATTATCTCACCGGACTTAAAAATATCACCACCCTGGCTTTAGATCTGAAATGGTACAACACACTGATCGTGGAGCTTAGTCCGGAGGATGTGAATAATCCGCAGGTGATCACTTTCATCCAGCAAAATCAGAAACTGAAAAATGTAGTGATCGCACTGTTTGGCAACGGAAGCTCATTTGCTAAGCTGAATGATATTGGCGTGCCGGTCATCTGGTGCGAGCGGGTTTCACCGGTATCAGCAGATTTTAGCGCTGAGGCCATTTTTGGCGGTGTAGCCGTTACGCAAAAGCTAAAGGCGACCTATTCGCCGCGCTATGCTACGGGCATGGGATTTTTGACGCAAAAGACCCGGCTGCAATATACCGTACCGGAAGATGCAGGCGTGAACTCGAACAATTTATTAAGCATTGATGATATTGCACACGAGGCTATTGCTGCACATGCAACCCCTGGCTGCGTGGTGCTGGTGGTAAAGGACGGCAAAGTGATCTTTAACAAAGCTTACGGCTATCATACCTATGACAACCAGCAGCCTGACAAGCTAACCGACATTTTCGACCTGGCATCGGTAACCAAAGTTACAGCCACTACAATGGAGGTAATGCGCCTTACCGAACAGGGTGCGCTCAATATGGATTCTACCATCGGTAATTACATTCCATATGCGCATGGCACCAATAAAGACAACATAAAACTGCGCGAGCTGATGACCCACCAGGCTGGGTTAGTGCCCGACGTGCGTACGTATGAGGATCTGAAACCCAGTGACCACAGTATTGATTCATCCGCAAACTATCCGACTAAGGTGGTTGACAATTATTACCTGCGTAAAAATTACTTTAACGATATGATGTGGCCTAAGATCATGAACTCGCCATTGCGCACGCGCGGGCAGTATGTGTATAGCGACATCAGCATGGTAATAATGAAGGAGATAGGCGAAACGGTTACTTCGCAGCCGCTTAATCAATATGTTTTGCAGCAATTTTACCTGCCGCTGGGCATGCAGTCGGCCGGGTTTTTGCCATTGTACCGTTTCCCTGTTTCGCGGATCATTCCTACGGAAAATGATATGGTTTTCCGCCATGTTTTGCTGGATGGCTATGTAGAAGACCAGACAGCAGCGCTTTGCGGCGATGTATCGGGCAATGCAGGCCTCTTTGCCAATGCAAATGACGTGGCTATTTTATACCAGATGATATTGAACAAAGGTACTTACGGCGGCGTGCGTTATTTTAAACCTGAAACGGTGGACATGTTCACCGCGCAGCAATCAAGCGTGAGCCGCCGCGGGCTGGGCTTTGACCGATGGGACCCGATAACCGATCATCATTACCCGTCAGAGCTGGCTTCGCCACAAACTTACGGGCATACGGGCTATACGGGTACCTGCATTTGGGTGGACCCGAAGTATAACCTGGTTTATGTGTTTTTATCAAATCGTGTGAATCCTAAAGTGGTTGAAAAATTAGGAAATATGAAGATAAGACCAAGGATACAGGACGTGGTGTATAAGGCGATAGACAAGGGGATGTAAGTTGGTTGACAGGGGGGATAGCTCCTGGATCATAACATTGAGAAGTTAAATAAAAACTAACCAGTATGAGCACACTAAATATTCCGGATGGTTACCAACCCATCATGCCGTACCTCATTTTAAAGAACGCCGTGGCTTTTTCTAAATTTATGCAGGATGCATTTGGCGCAAAAGAGAAACTGCGTGAAATGCGCGACGAGCACCACATTAAACATGCCGAGCTTGACCTGAACGGCGGCACTATTATGTTTGCTGATGCGACTTTAGAATATCCCATACAAAATGCAGCCCTTTTTATCTACGTAGCCGATTGCGACGATTGCTATACGAAAGCCGTTGCCGATGGTGCATCCGTCATTTACGAGCCCGTAGATCAGCCGTATGGCCGCTCCGCAGGTGTGCAGGATGCTTTTGGGAATACGTGGTGGATAACTTCTGCGAGTTGATAGGAGATGGTTAATTGTTTATGGTAGCTGCATGTACGGTGATGCCGGTTTAAAGTTGAAGCCGGTGAAAGGCAGTAAGCATCGTTCGTCATACGTGCGCAAAGGTTACAAAATCATCTTCCTGATTATCACAGAAATTGTAAGTTTGCAGCATGGAACAAAAATTATTTGTTTACAATACTTTAACGCGTAAAAAAGAAGAGTTTAAGGCAATTAATCCGCCGCATGTGGGTATGTATGTATGCGGCCCAACCGTTTACAGCGACGTTCACCTGGGCAATTGCCGCACCTATATATCATTCGACCTTATTTTCCGTTACCTGAGCCAATTGGGTTACAAAGTGCGCTACGTGCGCAATATCACTGATGCCGGCCATCTGGAAGGTGATGCGGATGAAGGCGAGGACAAGATCGCCAAAAAGGCTAAACTGGCTAAGCTGGAGCCGATGGAGATCGTACAGAAATATACCGTAGGCTTTCACGATGTGATGGAGGAACTAAATATTCTTCCGCCAAGCATCGAGCCAACTGCTACCGGCCATGTGATTGAGCAGATAGAAATGATAAAACAAATACTGGAATCGGGCTACGCTTATGAGGTAGACGGCTCCGTGTATTTTGACGTAGAGAAATATAACCAAAACCATGATTATGGTATACTGAATGGCCGTAATCTGGACGATTTACTAACCAACACCCGCGCCTTAGGCGGTCAGCAGGAAAAACGCGGCAGGCTTGATTTTGCCCTTTGGATAAAAGCCAAACCCGAGCACCTGCAAACATGGCCTTCGCCGTGGAGCCTGGGCTTTCCGGGCTGGCATTTGGAATGTTCGGCCATGAGTGATAAGTATCTCGGTCAGCATTTTGATATACATGGCGGCGGTATGGACCTTGTACCTACGCACCATACCAACGAGATAGCTCAAAACATCGCTTGCTGCGGTAAAATGCCGGCCAATTATTGGGTACATACCAATATGCTTACGGTGAATGGGCAAAAAATGTCCAAATCGCTTGGCAACAGCTTTTTACCGCATGAGTTATTCAGCGGGAATAATTCTATCCTCAACAAGCCATACAGCCCCATGACGGTGCGTTTCTTTATGTTGCAGGCACACTATCGCAGTACGCTCGATTTTGGCAACGAAGCAATGGAAGCTTCTGAAAAAGGCTTTAAGCGTTTGCTGAATGCCTGGGAGCTTATCGACAAGCTAAAAGCAAGTGAAAAATCGGATGTTGAAATAAATTTGCTGATGCAGCGTTGCTATGATGCTATGAACGATGATTTCAACAGCCCGGTACTGATTGCCGAGCTCTTTGAAGCATCGCGCATCATCAATTCGGTGCATGACGGCAAAATGAAGATAGACCAGCAAAACCTTGCACTTTTAAAACAATTGATGAAAAGTTTTGTACAAGATGTTCTGGGTTTGAAGAACGAACAGGCTGCTGATGATGATCTGCCGCAGGTGATGAACTTTATCGTCGACCTCCGTAATGAAGCCAAGCAGTCAAAAGACTATGCTACTTCTGACAAGATCCGCGACGGGTTGCAAAAGATCGGGTTTCAGCTAAAAGACTCTAAAGAAGGTACAAACTGGACTAAAATTTAAAACAACAACAACTTATACTATATTTCCTGCCACAATTCGCACAAATGAAAAAAATAATATCAGCCGCTATTGCTCTTTGCATGTTCAGCGGTATAGCACTGGCCCAAAAGCCCCAAAGCGTTGCCACAACCGACCAGGTAATAAAAGCCGAAGAAAGTTTTAATAAACTGGTTGAACGAAAAGGTATTAAAGATGCATTTTTAGAAGTTGCCGACGAGGAGGGCATTGTTTTTAAACCACAGCCTATAAGGATAGTTGACTTTTACAGCAATATTGAAAAGCAACCGGGATCACTTACCTGGAAACCAAATTTTGCACGTATATCTGCAAATGGCGACCTGGCTTTTAGCGCCGGCCCTTATGTGTACCAAAACGGTAAAGACGATAGCGACAAAGTTTTCGGCGATTACGTATCCATCTGGCGTGCCGACGACAATGGTAAATTGAAATTGTTAATGGACTTGGGTATACAGCATCCGGAGCCTACGCAAACGCCTGTTAGTGATTTTACCGAACCTGACCCGGCTAAATTATCGGCGCCGGGAAAAGACCCTGCGTTTGCCGGCAAAAATATTATCATTAATACCGATAAGATCTTTAATCACTCGCTGACCATTTCAACACTGGCAAGCTATAAAGAATTTTTAAGTCCGGAAGGCCGCTATTATTTCCCTGGCGTTGAGCCGATGATTGGCCAGGATAAGGTGATGAAATTCATCGATAACGAAGGTATCAGCATCAATGCAGAAACCATCAACGCGGGCCGCTCAATAAGCAGCGACCTGGCTTACAGTTATGGTTCAGCCAGCGTAAAACAGGGTACAGTAACTAATAATTACTACTACGTACGCATCTGGGAGATGGACAAAGATCATAAATGGAATATCCTGCTTGAAGTATTTTCGGCGGTGGAGTAGTAGTGTTGGTGAATGGTTTATTGGGTTGATAAGGTGAGTAGTTTAAGTCGGAAAATCCCAACTACCTTACTTAACCACTCACCTTATCAACTTACTCACCACTAAAATAGTTGCTCAATAATATCATCAGTCGTCAGTCCGTCCGCTTCAGCATGGTAGCTGCGGACAATGCGGTGGCGCAGTATAGGTTTGGCAATGGCGCGTACATCTTCAATATCAGGGGAATACTTTCCGCTTATTACAGCGTGGCATTTAGCTCCCAATATTAAAAATTGTGAGGCACGCGGACCAGCGCCCCAGTTGAGTAATCTCTTTACATGCGCCGGCGCGAATTCACTGCCGGGGCGGGTTTTGGCTACCAGTTTCACGGCATACTCAAGCACATTATCGGCAACAGGAATGTTTTTTACCAGCTGTTGGAAATAAATGATCTGTTCAGCATTTAATATGGGTTCAACCTTTGCCTGTTGGCCACCGGTTGTGTTTTTCACCACCTGTAATTCTTCCTGGAAAGATGGATAATCCAGCGAAACATTAAACATAAAACGGTCCAGTTGTGCTTCGGGAAGAGGATACGTGCCTTCCTGCTCAATCGGGTTCTGGGTAGCCAGCACGAAGAAAGGCTGCGCCAGCTTATGCGTAATTCCTGCTGCTGTTACTGCTTTTTCCTGCATAGCCTCCAACAAGGCGGCCTGCGTTTTGGGCGGTGTACGATTGATCTCGTCGGCCAGGATAATGTTGGAAAAAACCGGTCCGGGGATAAATTTAAAATGCCTGTCTTCGCCTAAAATTTCCGAACCGATAATGTCAGACGGCATCAGGTCGGGTGTAAACTGTATACGTTTAAAATCGAGGTGAAGCGCCTGCGAAACGGTTTGTACCAGCAGCGTTTTTGCCAGTCCCGGAACGCCTACCAAAAGGCAATGGCCGTTGCTGAAAATAGAGATCAGCACAAACTTTACTACATCTTCCTGCCCTATGATCACTTTACCTATTTCGGCGCGTAGCTGCTTATAGGTTTGGTTCAGGGCATCAGCGGCCTCAACTTCTGATCGGTGCTGCATGTACAGGCTCATTTATTGTTTTACAGGAGTGGTAGTAGCCGGAGATGCAGGAGTAGTTGAACTGTCAGCAGCATCAGGCACCGCTACAATAGCAGATACCGGCGTTGCCCAGCCCTTCAATTCCTTATAATTCTGATACTGCGGATCGATACGGATGTAGGTTTCTTTCCTTCTTTTTTCAAACCACTCGCTCAACGTACGGTTGATCTTATCATTGAACGCTGCTGCTTTTATTTTAGGGAAATCCTGTTTCAGGTTAGCCTTGTGCGCGTCAATCACAGTACGCAGGTACAAAATTCTATAGCTTTTTTTACCATCAGAAGATGTAAAAAGTTGCGCATTTGATATTTCGCCAACTTTCATCGTATCAACAACCAGCGCTACCTGTGGGTCAAGTTTATCACTTGGGATAAAGGTACTGCGGTTATCCACGTTTTCGGCATTCAGCAACATACCACCGTTAAATTTGGTATCGCGGTTATCCGAGTAAAAAGCGGCAGCAGTAGAAAACGTAGGTTTGCGCAGGCCCAGTTTCCTGTCATATACGCTATCGGTTAAGATCTTGTATACGCTATCGGCTTTTGCTTTTGAACGGTCAAGGCTGGCATCTGTTATGGCAGGTATCACCAGGATATGGCGCACGTGCACCTGCTCGCCCCTTCGTTCCATTACCTGCAAAAAGTGGAAACCGAAATCTGTTTCAAATACAGGGGATATTTCCCCCGCTTTTAGTCTGAATGCCCAGGCAGAGAACTCTTTTACGTAAGTATTCCTGTCGGCAAAACCCAGGTCACCACCTTCAATGGCTGATTGCGGATCTTGTGAGTATAAACGGGCCAGCGTACCAAAATCCTCACCGTTCTTAACGCGTGTGCGCAGGTCTTCGGCTTTTTGTTTATACGCTTGTTTTTCGTCTTTGGTCAGTTTTGGCTGAAAAACGATCTCGCCCACTTCCACTTCCTTATTAAAAGTTGGCAAGCTGTCTTTTGGTATACGGTCAAAATAGGCCTCAACATCCACAGGAGTAACGTTCGTCTTTTCGGTGATATGCTGCTTCATCTTTTCTGCAACCATCTCTTCCTTTATCTCAGGGCGGATCTCGTCCTTATACTGGATAACTGATTTACCCAAAAACTGCTCTAATTTATCCTGTCCACCGGCACGCGATTCGCTTGAGCGCAAACGGCGGTCGACCTCGTTATCCACTTCATCATCCTTCACCTCGATACTGTCTATCACCGCCTGTGCCGTCAATATTTTTTGTGAAATAAGCCCTTGCAGCACCTGGCCTTTTATTGCCTCATTAGGTGCACCGCCCTGCGCCAGGTAGTTGGCATATTGCATTTCAACATCTGATTGCAGGATGATACTGCCGCCTACAACAGCCACGATCTTATCGAGCGTATGCGTTTGTGCTTTAGCTATGCTGATGGTTAATAAAATGCTTAATACTGCTATCCCAAACTTTCTCATGTATCCTTTTTAATTGCTTATGTATGTGCGGTTTCCCGCAAAGAGTGCAAATCTCGTTAAAATTTATTAAATTATAGCCCCGCTATTTATGGCGGGGGGCAAAATTATGCGAATATGCCGATAAAGCTTCAAACTGTTTAGCTACTTTTGGTTAAAATTTGTTAAAGTGAATATTGATAACCCTGCGGCACTGCATTTTATTATGCAGGATGACATTTTTTTACTGAAACGTGAGAAAGATCTGTATGAGAGAGCAAGAGAAGTTGCAGTGGCAGAAGTAGTAGCAGCGCCTGTTGTTGTCGCGACTGAGGCATCAGTTACCGCAGTATCGGAGCCCGTGAAACAAACGCCCCCAATAAAATACAGGGGAAATAATAAAAACGGCTATGTTGTACTGGTGCATTACCCAGGGATTGAATGGATGCACGATGCACACTTGTCTGCATTGGAAAATACGCTGAAGCGAAAAGGAATAGAACCCGCAGATGTTGCCATTATCAACATGGCCGTAAACGACGGCATTACTTACGAAGACTTCACCACCCAAATGAAACCGCTAAAGCTGCTGCTTATGGGGAAGGAAGCATTGCCTGCAGGTATTGCTGCAGTTAAATTTAATCAATTGCACCCGTTGCCAAACTGCACTGCGCTCTTCACCTTTAGTTTTGGTGAAATGATGGACAGCAATGAAAATAAAAAGATCTTCTGGGAGCAGATGAGGGCGTTGTAGTGAGTGGAGAATGGTTGATTGGGTGAGTAGTTAAAAATTCAAAATCACCCTGCTAATCGACTACTCATCAACACTTAACTACTCACCTAATCAACTTAATCAACCACCCACCAACATGAAACTCGTATTCGCAACCAATAACGCACATAAGCTGGAAGAAGTGGCCAATAAACTTTCAGGCAGCATTGAATTGTTCGGCCTTAACGATATCGGCTGCAATGACGAGATCGAAGAAACCGGCATTACGTTTAATGAAAATGCTTCAATAAAAAGCCATCACATTTGGAATAAATACCACCTCAATTGCTTTGGCGACGATAGCGGCCTGGAGATAGATGCGCTGAACGGTGAGCCGGGCGTATATTCTGCCAGGTATGCAGGGGGGCATGGCAACCACGCTGCCAATATGGATAAGGTGCTCGAAAAGTTAAAAAGTGAAACTAATCGCAAGGCTCGTTTCCGCACGGTAATCTCGCTGATATGGGATGGCGAGGAAATGTTTTTTGAAGGGACAGTTGAAGGCACCATCCGCCACGAACGCAGCGGCAGCGGTGGTTTTGGTTACGACCCGATCTTTCAGCCGGATGGCTATACTATTACTTTTGCGGAAATGACCATGGAGGAGAAGAATGCGATCAGTCATCGGGCAAAGGCGGTAGAGAAGCTGGTAGCGTTCTTAAAGGATAAACAACCCACTCCGTAAGTAATTACTTACGGTTTCTTCACCGTCGTATCCTTCTTAGCAGGTTTTACGGCAGGCAAAGTGATTTTTACCGAATCAGTGCCCGGCTTAGTTTTCATCACACTATCACCCTTAATTTTTAGCGCCGGCAATTTTTTTAGCAATTGCGTTTTACTAGTGTCAGTAATTGCCGGAGATGACGTTTTTAATGAATCCGCAGCTGTTTTAGCACCACCCGCTTTACCAGGCAAGCCTTTACCACCTTTTGTATCATCAAGTTTTTTAGGCCGCGGCTCGCCGGCTACCGGTGGCTTGGAAGTGGCGGCAGCTTGCGTTTTCTTTTTATTATACGATGGCAATATCGATTCTTTTGACACTGGCCTATCTTTAGGTTTCCAGACAAAGTTTTTGAGGATCTTTTCATCATCCTTTACCTTCGTCATCGGTATAACGCGGTTTTCAGTCTTGGTGATCTCGCCAACCCGGGTAGCTTCGTTATTTTCCAGCATTACCCATATACGGCTGCTAAACGATCGCTGCAGGTTGGTGACTTTATTGGTGGCGCTGTCGCGTACAAAATATATCGTCTCGGCATTGCCGTCAATGTAAACACGGTTCAATTTATCATTCCGGAAAAATCCGCGCATTTTTTTACCACCAACCTGGTTAAAGTGCGTTGAGTCGGATTTTTCAATATTTACAATAAACGAATTGGGGAACATGTCCATCTTATCCAGCTTTTTATTGCGCATCATCAGGTTGATGGTATCGCCTGATAATTGCGAGCCCTCAGTCCACACCATAGGCTTGCTATAACACCGGATGGTGGAGTCGCTGCTGCTATAAAAGATGGAATCGGCCACAGCCTGCAGATCCGATTTAAATATTTTTGCATTATGAAAAGCCATAATAATACGCACATGCGTGGTATCATTCAGCACCACTTTTGGCGTATAGAATATCGAATCGGCTTTTACATTTTTCTTTGGTGTGGTTTTCGCCGCGGCCTTTTCTTTTTTCGGGGTAATTTTTGGCGGCGGACCGAAATATTCGGTATGATAATAACTGGTATCCCTTGGCCATTTTGCCTTGACCATCTCTATATATTTGGGTTGCTTTTTATATATGATGGCCGGAGCCCTCTTGGTAGTATCCTTGATATGTGAAAGGCGCTCCAACTCCTGTATGTGAACCAATTCCTTAAATGTAGGTAAACGTGTTTCGATGGTATCTGCCGACATGTATATCGAATCGTGCTTCATGCGGCTTGTATCTTTTTTACCGATAGGTATCGACGGCATTTTTAACTTGCCCGTATCCGGTTTTCCTGCCGGAAGATTCTTTATAGCCGCCCTGATCTTATTTTGAGTGCCTTTATCAAGCTTTTTGTTTAGCTGTGTCGCGGTTTTGCTAATACTGTCGGCATTTACTTTTGGCAGCTTTTTACTGAAGGAATCGATCACCGGCATAGTTAAGCGCCTGCTTGCCGAGTCGATCATTTTTTGCTGCAGCAGCGTGGTGTTAGCCGGCGGTTTGATACCTTGCACGGCCGGTTTTCCGGTTTTATTTTTTGGATTTTTTGAAGCTATTATTTTACTCAGCGAATCAGCGGTTTTTTGTGCCGGAAGTTTTTTCAGGCTGTCGGTTTTGGTAGTATCCTTTTCCTCCGTCACCATAATAATGTACGGGTCACGTGTTACAATGGTAAGATCGTTTGCTTTTGTATAGGTGCCCAATCCCCCAAAAATAGTGGCTTTTTGCTCGTTATCATTGAATACCACATGCTTTACTGCGCGGCCCTCGCCTTTCAGTCGGTCGTAAAACAGCGTATCACCTTTGAGCGATTTGGTGCCCTGCCGGTACATGTTATTTTTGGTGAAGAACGCCTGCTCGGTGTTGGTATCATAAGTACCGAAGTCGGTATCAAGCGTATCCTTGTCCTTTTTACCGTAGATATGCGATGGACCATAGAAATAATTGATCTTGCTTTGCGAATTATAGCGCATAGTATCGGTAACAATACGCGCATCCGTGGTAATGCATACTACATTGTTCTTAAAGTATGCATCATGCGATCCGGCAAAGTAATAACCATTCACGCTGGTTAGCGTATTGGTTTTGTCCACTATCTTACCACCATCTACATAAGTACCGATGCGGGTAGCCGTACTATAGGTGAAATGGTTGGTGGTTAGCCGCGCATCTTTATCAAGCATTACCACGTTATCGGTCAGGTCGGCTATTTTGGTGTTGCCGTCGTAATGCAGCTTGTCGGCATAGATGTTCAGCGTATCACCCTGGTGGATGACCACGTGGCCAAAAGCATCGAAAGAGTTTTGGTCCTGGTGAAAATAAGCGCTGTCTGACCGCATGGTGGAGAAATCCTGCCGCCATAAACCATCGTAAACCTTTATCAGGTCGACGCCATTTACCTTTACACCCTGGCTGCGTGATGACGATACCAGCAGCACTTTCGACTTTTTCTGGCCAAAGGCTGCCGAGCTCATCAGCAACAATAAAAGGAATATAACGTACTTATTCACGAATGGCAAAATTACTTTTTTGTACGGGGTTATTAAATTAATAATTTTGATGAATGCTGCCGGTTAAAAAATTCATTGAATTTGCACAACAGAACAACCTGTTCCATGCAAACAGCAAAATACTTGCCGCAGTTAGCGGGGGTATAGATTCTGTTGTGATGGCGCACCTTTTAAAGGCGGCAGGTTTAAATTTTAGCATTGCACATTGTAATTTCCAATTGCGGGGCGATGAAGCCACACGCGACCAGGCTTTTTGTAATGACCTGGCTCAGCAGTTCAGGGTGAAATTTCATACCATTAACTTCGATACATCTGCTTATGCCACCCAAAACAAAATATCCATTCAAATGGCTGCCCGCGACCTGCGTTACCAATGGTTTGAACAATTGCGGCAGCAGCATGGCTATGACGTTATCGCGCTTGCGCATCACCAAAACGATGCGATTGAAACTATATTGTTAAACCTTACCCGCGGAACAGGTATTGCCGGCCTGCATGGTATTTTACCCCGAAACGGCCACCTGGTGAGGCCGCTACTTTTTATGGGAAGGGATGAAGTGCAGGAATTAATGGAGCAGAACGGATTAAAATATGTAGAAGACAGCTCCAACGCCTCGACTAAATACGCCCGGAATAAAATTCGGCATGATGTGATCCCAAAGCTGAAGGAGCTCAACCCGTCCCTCGAAAAAACATTTGAGAACAGCTTGCAGCATTTCAGGGATATGGAGCTGTTGCTTGAATTGCGCGTTGAAGAATTGAAGCAGGAATTATTTTCTGAGAATGGCGATGAGATACAAATCGCGTTAAGCGGTTTAAAAAAAATAGAGCCTAAACGCCTGCTGCTTTTTAAACTGCTGCAGGAATATGGCTTTAATGAAACTACAGTAAACGATTTGATCGTTTCGCTGGATAAGCATTCCGGCCGTGTATTCGAAAGCGAAACTTATAAGTTAATATTAGACCGGGAAAGGCTCATCCTCACAAAAAAAGATATGGGTCAGCCGCAAACAGTGCAGTTAAATGAGGGCGACCATGAAATAATTTATGGTCGTTACCGTATAAATGTTTTGCATGATGATAGTCCGCTGATCATAAAAGACAATCCTTTGGCTGTGGCGATTGATAGTGAATTACTTATCTATCCGCTTACCATTCGCCCATGGCAGCAAAGCGATTTTTTTTACACGCTGGGGATGAAAACACGCAAAAAGCTGAGCGATTTTTTCATACAGCAAAAGATCCCATTACATAAAAAAAGCGCTATACCTTTGCTGGTAAATGGCAATGGCGATATTATGTGGATAGCAGGCCATCGGTTGAGCGAGCGTTATAAAGTAAGTGCGAAGACCAAAAAAGTTACTATATTCGAACTGTTTAAAGAGCCATGAGCGAAACACCCATATTTGTTGAGAAGCAATATTTAGGCAGGGAATTTATCCCGCTGAGTATCCGTTTGGTAATGGCGATATTTTGTTTTGCGGCTTATTTATTAACCGATATTGGCAGCAACAGTAACCAATTGCTGGCCATAGTAGGTTTTGCTATCATTATCATTTCCATCATCATGGGTTTCCTGCTTCACTTCCGTACCCGTGTGCTAAATAAGAGCATTCTGCTTGACGGCCTTTGGACGACCCGCCTGGTGAAAATAGACCTGAACAGCATTATCAATGCTGAAAAAGGACCGTATAGCCGCTACCTTTTCAATAACCCGGTTTATAACCTGCACTCTAAAGGCACCATTCGTTTTTATGCCGGCGGCCGCGAAGCTATTCATCTAACCGACCGCGATGGTTTAGTTTATGTGATCGGCTCGCATCATCCAAACGAATTTCTACGCGCCATACAAGCAGAAATGAAAGGGAACAGATAGCACTTTACCCGTGTTATTTGTCCACTTTTTGTCCCCGAAGAAAAAAATCAACTTTTAAACAGATTTTATTTCCCTCATTATCAGCTATTTGAAATTTTATTTGCGTATTTGTAAATTTTTTTTCACAAACTGAAATCCGAATTGTTGTCAATATCGTAAATAAATTTTATTTTAATCATGCCTTATTATGAACAATGACGTGCTGACCTTTAAAATTAAAGCCATTGCAGCAAATATCAGGCATAAAAGGGAATACCGGAATTACACCCAGGAGTATCTGGCTGCAAAACTGGATATTTCGCAGAATGCTTATAGCAAAATTGAGCTCGGGTACACAAAAATTACCGTTGAGCGCCTTTTTCAGATCGCCGATGTGCTGGAGTATGATGTGGTTGACCTTTTGACTATTAAGCCAGGAATGGTGCACATAGCAAAAGTGGGTTAAAAGTTACCATAACCATACAGGATTTACAGGAGTTTTATGTTGCGATGGGATTTATTTTCCATCGGAGGGGAACTCTTTTTACATTACCTTTACTATGAAAATATCAAGCTTGTTATTTACAAGCTTTTATTTTTTCAAGTCATTGGGTATTAATATGCATGTTTCCTAAACATAACATGACCAGGGTAATTGCCAAACAAAAACTAACTGAACGCAATATAGCGCCAACCGCCATGCGAATCCTGGTGCTTGATTCACTCTTACAGCAGCATGCCGCTGTAAGCTTAAAAGATATTGAGAAAAGCCTTGAACCTGCCGACAGGATTACCATATACCGTACGCTGAAAACTTTTTCTGAAAAAGGCCTGATCCATATTATTGATGACGGTACAGGCTCGCCCAAATACGCTTTGTGCCCTGATGATTGTGATGCAGATCAGCATCATGACCTGCATGTTCATTTCAACTGTACAGTTTGTAAAGAAACATTTTGCCTCCCCAACACCAAGATCCCGGAAATTATGCTGCCTGAAAACTTCAGTCCATCTGAAATGAACCTGGTAGTAAAAGGTATTTGCAGCAACTGCAAAAAATAATGCAATACCATTGCATTGCTCCACGGCTTACCTTCGCCAAAAATTAAAGGGCCGATTTTCCGGAAATTTAACTATGATATAAATATCTGATAACATTTAGACAAGCCTAAAAAAATAATTAGGTTTGCATAAACATCAAACATTACAAGAAATATTTAGTTAACATAGCATTTATACTTTTGCCGCCAATGAGAAAAGGTTTACTATTAGCTTCAATTATATTTTCCATCACACAGGTTTGCCTTGGGCAGGACACGATAAAACAGCAGCGTTTTAGTTTTCATTTCCAGGAAACCACTATTACGCAATTTAAACCATCGTTCAGTGCGCCGTATACGGGCATGAATAGCCTATCAACAGCTCAGGAAACACAAAGCTCTATAACGAGCACGCTATATGGTTCTGCACGTTTGTGGAAGGGTGCAGAGGTTGGTTTTAATCCTGAACTATCAGGGGGCGCTGGTCTAAGCAGGACAGAGGGAGTTGCGGCCTTTCCAAATGGCGAAACATTCAGGGTAGGCTCAACGGCGCCGGCGATATATATTGCCCGTTTATATTTCAGGCAGACTTTTGAGTGGGGTAAGGATAAGGACACCCTTCAGGATGACGTAAACCAGCTGGCCGGCCTCAAAAGCAAACGTTATTTCTCATTCCAGGTGGGCAAATTCGGCATGGCTGATTTTTTTGATAATAATGAATTCAGCCACGATCCGCGCGAGCAATTTATGAACTGGGCGTTAATGGACAATGGCGCATGGGATTACCCGGCCAATACGCGCGGTTATGCCCTCGGCCTTTATACGGAACTAGGTCAGCCCGATTGGACACTGCGTTTTGCCTTTACCATGGTAACTACGCAGGCAAACGGCTCGGTATGGGACCAGAAGATCGGCCACGCCAATACCCAAACGCTGGAATACGAAAAGCGCTACAGTATTAACGACCAGAAAGGCGCGGTACGTGTTTTGGTATTCAGCAACAATGGCAAACCGGGTAATTATAACCAGGCCATCGCGCAAAATCCAACCACGCCGAATGTGGATAGTACACAAGCCTATGGCCGCCGCAAGTATGGTTTTGGCATTAGTGCAGATCAATATCTGAGCAAATATTTTGGCGTTTTTGCCAGGCTGGGCTATAATGACGGCCATACCGAAACCTGGTACTTTACCGAAATAGACCGTTCGCTGAGCTTTGGCGGTACATTAAAAGGCGGCTTATGGAAAAGGGATGACGATGAATTAGGCCTGGCATTTATAGGCAGCGGATTGTCGTCCGAGCATCGTAACTACCTGGCCGATGGCGGCTACGGCTTCATCATTGGCGACGGCAAACTAAATTATAGCCCGGAGATGGTTGCCGAACTCTATTACAAGATCAACGCTTACAAAAAAACTTTCTGGCTAACCCCTGATTATCAATTCATCCTCAACCCGGCTTATAATTCCGACCGCGGCCCAGTGAATGTATTTTCGATGAGGGTGCATGTCGCGTTTTGATCTTATCCCGATCTGATGGCTTGTAAATTGTTATATAAAGTTTGTAACTTTATATAATGACGCTGTTAGAATTAAAAAAATCCATTCACGAGAAAATTGACCATGTCAATAACGAGGCCTTTTTGGAGCATATAGATGCTCTTATTGATAGACAAGAGAAAGTTTTTATTATTCCTGAGCATATGAAAGAAGGGATAAGACAAGGCGAAGAAGATATTAAAAATGGCCATTTTATTACTTTAGAAGAACTAGAGAAGAAATACGAGAAATGGCTAAAAGAATAATTTTTTCTAAGAAAGCGGAGCTTGACTTAGCAAGGATTATTGAGTTTAACGATCTGCGCAACAGATCTAATACTTACTCTAAAAAGTTTTTTAAGGAGTTAATTAAAAGATTACGATTGTTATTAAAGCAGCCATTCTCTGGCATATCAACAGATAACGACAGTGTGCTTCTATTGATTTGGGATAACTATTACGTATTCTATAAGTTGGATGATGAGCAGCTTATTGTTAGTACCATCTATCACCAAAAGGAAAATATCGACAGATAATTTCCTTACTTACTATTCAAACTCTTAATAAAAGCGATCACATCAGCAGTTTCCTGCTTGGTAAGCTTAAGTTTACCGGCATCCAATGTTTGGTTATCCACTTTATAGCCTAAACCAGCGCCCCCGCCTTTGTTGTAAAAATCCATTACCTGCTCAAGGGTTGTAAATACGCCGTTGTGCATATAGGGTGCGGTTAGTGCGGCATTACGTACGGTGGAAATTTTAAAGGCATGTTTAAAAGCCGGGGTTTTTAATACGTTGTACCTGCCCATATCGGTATCAATGGCGGTTTCGTCAATGGTTTTGGGTACGCCGATTACCTCGCTTTCAATTAATATAAATCTCGGCGGGAATGAGCCATTAAACAGCGGCATATAATGACAGGTGCCGCATTTGGCCTTGCCCATAAACAGGTTGAACCCATGTATTTCCTGTGCGTTCATGGCGGTTTTATTGCCACGCATATATTCGTCAAAGCGGCTGTTAAGGGCAACAAGGCTGCGTACATAAGCGCCAATTGCGTCCATTACCTCAAGCGTATCGATATTTGTCCTGTTTTTTACAGGGAAGGTTTCGGCAAATAATTGCCGGTAATCTTTATTTTCCCAAAGGCGTTGCGCTGCTACTTTCATCGAGCCATGCATTTCCTCCTTGTTTTGTACAACTGCAAGCGATTGGTCTTCCAGGGTTGTAGCCCTGAGGTCGTCAAATTGGGCAGCCTGCAGGGCGGCATTTATCAGTGTTGGTGTATTTCTTCGTATCAGTTTATTATTGCTGCCGATCACCGTGTTTTTTACAAGCCCGTCTGTTAATGCTTTTTCAGGCTGATGGCATGACTGGCAACTCCGTATATGCGGACCAGATAGAATAGGATCTGCAAAAAGCACTTTTCCCAATGCTATTCTTTTAGCAACTGTAACGGGGGTTTGGCCTGGATCAAAAGCAGTGGGGTCATAAGCGGCCGGATGGAATGCATCTTTATCAAACATAGTTTTTGCATCCATGTTCAATAACCGGTTGTAGGTCATTTCATGGATGTTCAATTTCTTTTCAAGGCTGGTTATACTGGTAGTGATAACATTACCGTACCCGATAATAAATGCGGCCCTATCGAACGAGTTAAAATCGGTATGCGCTTTAAGGTAATTTACCGCGCCGGCAAATTCTACAGGCAAATTTTCTGTTCCTACACTATCCTCATACAAAGTTAAAGCCGTATTTACACTTTCAAGGCTGGCAGCCGATTCCTGCGAACTTTTTAAAGTGAGGGGGTTATCAAACCCGCTGATCCCAAGGGATAAGATCCTGAATACTTCAAGCTTAGTGGCATCAAACACCTGCCAGTCGAAAATAGCAATATTGGTAAAGCGGCTTTTATATTTGTCGCAGCCCTGTTGTAACAGCTTTATCTGATCTATTAATTTATTTCTTTGGCTGACATCGTACTTAGGAAAAAGATATCCTTCCATAACCTGCAGTCCGGCAGGCTCAAATACCTGTCCGCTTGATAATTCGATCTCCTGCACTGGCGGCCCGTTAAAAAAGCGGGATGTCGCAGGGTCGAAATATTCGGTAGCCCATTCAACTTTTTTATAACTCAGCCTTAATTGTAAAAAAAGCTGCTGTAATTGTTTTTCATCAGCCTTACCACTTTCTGTTGCTGCCAGGAGTTTGTTTTTGCAAACAGCCATGCTATCCACTTGCGCCACCAGGGTTTGGGCGATCATTGTTTCGGGAGCATGGTGTGCAGGTTTACACGAGTAGAGTGAGTATCCGGCAATTAAGGCAATTAACAGGGGTATAAAAAGGAATTTTTTCATCAGAGATCACTCTTCTATTATTCTGAGGTGAGGATTCCAAAACAGAATAATAAAGTTAGTATAGAATATTTTGTCAATCAAAAAAACAAACAAAGGAGAAGCTTTTCAGCTACTCCTTTGTTTGTTTGTGTCAATAATTTTTACCTGTTGACCAGGCTATAAAAGTGCTTAGAAATTGAAAGCATTGCTAAATGGATCAGCTTTTGCATCGCGGGTTGAAAGCGATGTTAATCCCCATCTTTTTTCGATAAAGGAAAGGATGCTCACTGTTTCATACTGGGTATGGTCAACAAAGCCTTTTTTAGCAAATGGAGAAATAATGATACATGGTACACGTGTGCCAGGGCCCCACACATCAATGGTAGGAGGCGCAACGTGATCCCAAAAACCGCCGTTTTCGTCATAAGTGATAATGATCACGCAATCTTTGCCGTTAGGGCCGTTTAAAACGTCATTTACTAAATCAAGCGCATGGTTTTCGCCTAGTGTTACGTCAGAATAACCCGGGTGTTCGTTAAAGGTACCTAATGGTTTTACAAAAGAAACAGCAGGTAAGGTACCTGCTTCAGCGGCAGTGATGAATTTAGTTTCATCCAACAAATGTTGTGCTTTTGCAGCTGTACCGTCAGCATAGTTTTTATAATAGATAAATGGCTGATGGTGAAACTGAAAGTTTACATCCGGGTTGCCTGCAAGCGCATTGTCCCAACCACCTGAATACCAAGCCCATGACACGCCTTTGTCGCTTAACCTGTCTCCAATTGTAGGGTTTGTTTGGTTTGGAACCAGTTTAGTTGGGTCGGTTGTTGACGGATGTGGAGCATTTACTGAGTAACAAGTATTTACGGCAAAACCACCGGCTGTACCTGTAGGAGAGTTGGCAGGGGTTACAAAGTTATCCGCAATAATATTGCCGTTGCCATCTAATGCAGGGTTTGCAATAATTGAAGCCGGCGCGTTAGGAAATGTAGGGCTTGCAGCAGCAATTAACCATTGGTGATTTAAAAATGAACCGCCAAAAGCACTATGGAAGAAGTTATCGCAAAGTACGTATTGCTGCGCCATATGGTACAAAGGTATTTGGGCGGTTTGATAATAGCCTTGAGTTAAACCGGCAGAGCTGCCCGGGATGTTATAAAAAGCATATTTATCCATTTTACCACCATCAATTTGTAATGGCTCCTGGTAAAAACGGTGCGTAACATCCGGAGTGATGATGTCATTAGGCACATACTGGTCGATATTGAAATAGGTGTTTGCTAAACTTGTAGGAAACAAGCTGCTATTCGGTGAACCGGTTATCGCAGGTAATTTAGCATACACATTACCTGTTCCATCAACTTGCGTTGTATTGGCAGCGGTTGCATTCGCTAAGCCATTAGCGCCGGCAAACTGGCCATAAAGGTTATCAAAGCTGTGGTTTTCCATGTAGATAACTACAACGTGGTTTACACTATTGAGTGTGCCTTTTGTTGCAGTAGTGCCATTATTGTTGTTGTTTTTACTGCAACCAACAAAAATGGCTGCGCTTAAAAACACTGCACCGGCAAGGACAGCCGGAAAGCGTTCTTTTAATAGTAAATGTTTCTTTTCCATACGGAGATGAGTGTGTGTTTAATTTAATGTAAAAAACGCCATCCCGCATGAACTGAATATTATTGACAGATAACTGTTATATTAAAGTTGTATTATGACAATATTATGCTGCGTTATTAATTTGAGAGCATGAGATTATCATCAGGTTGAATATAATTCTGTTTATATTCTGAATATCAGCTGGTTTACAAGGCCTGTATTATTTTGAGGATAATGTTAATACCGATATACAGGAATACCGTTTTAACACGAGAATGTTAACTAAAGGTAAATAAAACTGTAGTTACTAAAGCTCTTTTACAAATGCCTGCATTGCCAAACCCGGATCGGCCTGTTTCATGAAATTCTCACCGATGAGGAACCCGTTGAATCCGGCGCCCTTTAATTCCCTGATAACCTTTGGGTTGCTGATGGCGCTTTCGGAAATTTTCATAAATTCATCCGGGATATGCTCAGCGAGCTCGAAAGATTTTTCCACCGAAACGGTAAAATCGGCCAGGTTACGGTTGTTTACACCGATTGCGTCGAGGTTCGGATTGATGCTTCTTTCTAATTCTTCCAAATTGTGTACTTCAAGCAGCACGTTTAAGCCAAGGCTTTTCGCTTGTGTGGCCAATTGGTTTATTTCATCAGGCGTGAGTATAGCCGCGATAAGCAGGATGATATCCGCGCCCCAGGCTTTGGCTTCCAGCACCTGATATTCGTCAATCATAAAATCCTTGCGCAGAATGGGGATGGCATTGTTATTACGTGCTTCGATCAGATCGGCCTTATGGCCCATAAAGAACACTGTATCCGTTAACACAGATAAAGCCGAAGCCCCAGAGGCAGCATACCCCGTCGTTACCTCTTTAACGCTAACATCATCATTAATAACGCCTTTTGATGGCGATTTACGCTTGAACTCTGCAATAATGCCAGTACGGTCGGGATGCAAAAGGGAATCGCGGAACGAATAACATTCGCGGCCAAAAAACTCCGATTGCTCCAATTCCGCTACAGAAATCAGGCTTTTTGCAGCAATGATCTCTTTGCGTTTATTTTCAACTATCTTATCTAAAATTGTCATACCGCTAACCAGTTTTTCATCATTTCTTTACCGTATTCTGTCAATATCGATTCCGGGTGGAACTGTACACCGCGAACGTCATATTCCTTATGCCGTAGTGCCATTAATGAATTATCCGCCTCATCTATTGCCGTAACCGTTAATACTTCCGGCAAACTATTGCCATCAACCACCCACGAGTGGTAGCGGCCAACTTTAAAGCTTTCCGGCAAACCCGTGAACAACTTTTCCTGGCTGTCGGTCACTTTTATTGGCGTAGCGATGCCGTGCATAGGTTGTTTCAGGTTGTACAGCGTGCCGCCAAAAACTTCGGCAATAGCCTGCTGTCCCAAACATACGCCAAAAATGCTCTTGGTGGGCGAATACTTCTCTATCACTTCCAGTAACAATCCTGCTTCGGAAGGAATACCCGGACCCGGCGAAAGGATGATATGATCATAAGCGTCCACATCCGCAATAGCGAACTGGTCGTTTCTCCAAACCTCGCATTGGAGACCTATTTCGTTTACCAAATGCACCAGGTTATAGGTAAAGGAATCGTAATTGTCTATTATTAAGATGTTCGCGACGCCCCCCGACCCCCTGAAGGGAGAGGAAGTACGTATGTCGTTATTTGTTGTCATTTTTCTGTTTTGTTTTTTATCAACTATCCGCTATTGTTCCCCCTTCAGGGGTTTAGGGGGCGTCGCTCTATATCTCCTCCGCCAACTCTATCGCCCTTCTTAAAGCCGCGATCTTATTATCCACTTCCTTCAGCTCCATTTCGGGTACCGACCCGGCCACTATGCCTGCGCCAGCCTGATAATGCAGGGTATTGTTTTTGCTCAGGAAGGAACGGATCATAATGGCATGGTTAAAATCGCCGTTGAAACCCAGGAAACCAATGGCGCCGCTGTAGAAACCACGTTTGGTCTTTTCATTTTCATCGATGATCTCCATTGCACGGTATTTTGGTGCGCCGCTCAGCGTACCGGCCGGGAAGGTATCGGCAACAACTTTAAATGACATTACATCGGGCAGCAGTTTGCCGCTTACATGCGACACGAGGTGGATGAGGTGCGAATAGTATTGCACTTCCTTAAATCGCTTCACCTCTACTTGCTCGCAATGACGGCTCAGGTCGTTGCGGGCAAGATCGACCAGCATTACGTGCTCAGCCGATTCTTTAGGGTCATTGATGAGGCTTTGCGCTATTTCGGCATCTTTTACATCGTCGCCTGTGCGTTTAAAAGTACCCGCTATCGGGAAGATGCTGGCCACGCGGTTTTTAATGGTGATCTGCGCTTCCGGAGATGAGCCGAAGATCCTGAAATCGCCGTAATCAAAATAGAACAGGTAGGGTGAAGGGTTAACCGAACGCAGCGCACGGTACACATTAAATTCATCACCTAAAAAGTCTCGTGAGAACGGTCTCGACGGTACGATCTGGAAAACGTCGCCGCGGTAAATGTGCTGCTTCATTTTTTCC
>Ga0206937_10011_pt1 | contig 70909 bp, 120 predicted proteins | sample Alteio_BWOrgHeat_11_FD_152923 | JGI IMG/M metagenome (GOLD analysis project Ga0206937, IMG submission 152923) | Enriched cells from forest soil in Barre Woods Harvard Forest LTER site, Petersham, Massachusetts, United States -... | ecosystem: Environmental > Terrestrial > Soil > Temperate forest... | reverse complement strand
TAACTCTATCAGACCGCTTATCACTGGGAAGAGAAATGACTAAATCAAGAAATGTATTGACGGTCGCATTAGCCATATCAGTAACCGGATGCAGTGGCATTAGTAGCTCGTATTCGATCATCCAACGGTCAGAAAGCCCATCGCAAATCGACTATGAGGTTGAAGTGCCTACTCGATCCAGCCAATCTGACATGCAAGGTTGGTCGAAAGAGATTGAACGAAAGGAAGGCACGTCCAGGCCTATAATCATAAACTTCTATAAGGGAGGGTTACGTGCAGTCAATATAGTCTCTACCTATCAAAAGGGCACATTATATAAAATATACATACCAAGCAACCCAACAAATCGTTCCACGGGACTGCTCCGGGCTTCGCTGCGCTCTGCCCTCCGCAGCCCGTGAACTCAGTCGTTGGGTGGGTTGCGCGCTACTGTACAGGTCGCACTACACGAGACAATGGCACAAAGGTCAAAAGCACTGTATCATGAAACATAATTGGTTCACAGCCATTTGTCGCCGGTTAGCAGTAGCAGTTAGTTGCACCACATTTATTGTGCTTTTGCCCGGTATAGTGGCAGAATTTGGACTATATTGGCGACACCCGGCATTCAATTTACGGTATATTGCCTTTCTGACAATGCTGTTTATGGCAATAGGGTTCTGTGGTGAAATGATCCGTCACTCGCGAGGTAAGCACAGGAAGTAAATGCAGAACTCCAGTAAGTTGACAACCCACCCAACAAATCGTTCCACGGGACTGCTCCGGGCTCCGCTGCGCTCTGCCCTCCGCAGCCCGTGAACTCAGTCGTTGGGTCGCCTGCGCCTAATGTTGCGGTTTGCAAGTGGTCGAAATGAAGAAATTGTGGCAAGTTCTCTTCGTCATATGGATAGTTAACTTTTTCGCGTATCTTATTGTGGCATCAGTGTTGGGCGGAGAGGCTCTCGATGGTAAGGCGGAAGCAGGCCGTTATTATTTGTATAATAAAACGCGAGAGGGCGGTCGCTTTCACGAGGTAGACCAGTCTGTATACATATTCAGTATAGTGCATAGCTACAGCCTGATTATCCCGTTCCCCTTTCTGGCGTGTGGTGCCGTAATAGTGGAGATCCAACGAAGAAAGAAAGTATTAAGTGACTAACAGGCACCCAACAAATCGTTCCACGGGACTGCTCCGGGCTCCACTCCGTTGCGCCCTCCGCAGTCGTGAACGCAGCCGTTCGGCGACTTGCGCCCGACTGTGAAAGGCGTTAGATGTTTGATAAAATGAACCGCGAAATGACACAAGAATGTATGGAGTTGAAGCCCCCGTTATGGCCGTTAATTGCATATCCTTTGATTTATGTCGGTGGCTTTTACTGCTACGTGTTCTTGTATCTTGCCCAATGGTTCAAATCTCCACACCGTGGTGATGTCGGTTTTATACTTCTCACCTTTTCCCTCGCAGGTTTTGGCGTATGGCTTATATGGAGAGGTATCGCAAGCATCAGGCGTGATCTTAGTTTTCGCATCAGGGCCGATTCTACTGGCGCAACTATGCATTACCGCTCAAAGAAATCACAAGTTTCATGGAGTCATATATATTCATGCTCTGTGGAGCATGAGGGGTTTGAAGGATATGCGCAATGGGTAACTTTGCGCGATGAACAGAACGGTATTCTGTTGCAATGGGACCTCGATTGGTACAACTACGATGACACAGCAATCAAACGGTTCGATGCCTTCACCAAGTTTGTGCAAGACAAAATTGAGGAACAAAAAACATAGCGATAATCGCCAACAAGCCGCTGCAATCGACCGACTACAGCCCTGCGTTGCGCTCGTTCCCCGCCTCACTTCGGGCTTCCTGAACATTGTGACAACTCTTTATTAAAAAGGCTCTTTCATGAAGAACACCAAAACCTGCCCCAAGTGCCAAGCGACCGATGTGATCCACGTGCCTGGCAATACCTCGAATGTCAACTCCCCTCATATTCGCGTCGCCGGCGTTTTTAACACGTACGTTCCAATCGGCCGCTACCTTTGCGGGAAGTGTGGTTACCTGGAAATGTGTGTCGAAACGGATGACGATATCAACCGGGTCAGGACTAACTTCCGTTAGTTTGGAAATTGCACGGTCATATGCTACGCACTGTAAACTAAAGGTCAATGACAATACAATGGTGGCGCCTCATAGAGGGAAGCAGGGTAGCAGCCCAACCAGTCGTTGGGTTTCCTATGCATAAGTCTCTGGGGATAAGAAGGTATATTGAATGAGCAAAAGGGTTAAAAGGAACTTAAAAATCGGAGGCATTGCATTTTTGCATTTCGTTGTAACCTTGTATTTCAGCGTCTGGGAGCTTGATTTCATTTTGCATCGCGCTCACCACAGTTTAGACCCATCTATGGCCCCTTTAGGTTTCTTAGTAGATGTAACTAACTATGTTTTAGAATTCCCCCTAATGACGTTGATGCGTTTTATCGTTTGGATCACGGGAAACACGCTTATAGGTGGCCTTCTTGCACCATTATGCTATTTACTTGATAGTGTGATATGGGCTAACCTAATATATATCGTCTATACTCGCAAACTAACTAAAGACCAGAATGTCAAACAGTAGATCTAACACATCGTTCCACAGGATTGCTGTGGACTCCGCTGCGCGCTGCCGGTGAATTCAGTCATTGGGCCTAAGTGCAGCTAACAGGTTGTCAATATGAAAGGCGCTTTAAATATTAAGGTAAAGCTGTTAGTGCAAGAGATACGAGAGGCTTTTGCTGACGTCCCTTATCCGGGCGATGAGAACATTTCTGCATCGAGGTACGATGAGGGAATGTCGGGATATTTCAGCGGCACATCTCAAGAGGGCCACGCCGCTCGCGATCTACGTCGTCATGCCTCGGCATTATCATTTTTCACTTCCGAGGCTTTTCATTATTATTTGCCTGCCTTTGCTATTGCTGTTTTGCAAGAGCCAGAGGATGCAGACATTATTTACGACCACCTCATTTATGATTTTCATGCCTCATCCTCTACAAGAGAGCGTCTTGAGTTATTTAATGCAGCTCAGAGAGAGGCGATGGTACAATATTTTGAGTACTGTCTTCACGACAATATCGAGTGCTATAATCGCAAAATCGCATGTGCCATCACTCTCCTTAAGAAGGAAGCAACACTATAGGGCCCAACAATTCGCTCCACAAGACCGCTTTGCCGAGCAGTAACCTCATTACAGTTTGCGCGCAACTTTCTGGATACTCTATCTCATGATTTCACAAACCGATATCGATCGCCGCATCGACCTTACCCTCGATGGCCCCCTGCCTCCCATGCAGGTCGCCATACTCAATTCGGAAGTGGTGGGGACGGAAGAATTTGTCGTGCTCTGCCGGGGCTTAAAAACCGATTTTCAAGATGTCGTCCATTTCTGGCTCAAGGCGCGGCAGCGGCGCGAGTGGTGGGATATCTGGGGCGATGGCGAGAATACGGTCGCTTTGGTGGCGGAATTTGCCGACGAATTCATCGCCTTTCATTGGAGGAGCACAGCCTAATGGCAAGTAGTTTAAAGAAATTCTTTTATGTAGGACTTACGCATTTGGTACGGAATTTGTACAGATGATCCTTCAGAGGATCATCCGATGCGCTTTACGAAGATGGACTATTGCCAATTTCTGTTGAGCAGTCAAGTGAATTATACGCTGACGCATTTGGCGGATCACCTGGAGCGGTTTTCTCACGATACGCTCACTCGTTATCTGGGCGAGACCCGGATGCGCCCGCGCCACTTGTGGGAGAAGGTGCAGCCGCTGCTGGAGCAACATGACGAAGCCTTTCTGATTTTCGACGACACGGTTCTCGATAAGCGTTACGGCACGAAGATCGAATTGGTGCGACGGCAATGGAGCGGCAACGAGAAGCGCATCGTGCCGGGTATTGGTTTGGTCTCCTGCGTTTATGTCCATCCGGTCAGCGGCGAGTTCTGGATCATCGATTATCGAATTTATGAACCCCAACACGATGGCAAGAGCAAGTTGGAACATGTCGCGGACATGTTTCGGAGTGCCCGGAAGCGCGGTTTGTGCTTCGACACCGTGCTGATGGATACCTGGTATGCGAGCCGTGACTTGATTTTGCTGTTTGAAGAGAACCAAAAACGATATTACTGTCCGATCAAAGCCGATCGTCAGGTGGACGACAGCGGCGGTCAACAACCTTACCAACGAGTGGATAGCTTGGAATGGGACAAGCGGGAATCGCAGCGCGGTAAGCGTGTTAAATTGAAGGGATTCCCCAAAGAACATAAGGTGCAGCTTTTCCGGGTTGAGGTGTCGACACACCGCACGGAATATGTCGTGACTAACGACATGGCTCAAGATTCGGCGCAGGGCGCACGAGAGGTGTGCGCGGTGCGTTGGAAGATCGAGGAGTCGTACCGAGATGTTAAACAATTCACCGGCATTGAAGCCTGCCAATGCCGCAGTGCGCGCATTCAACGGAACCATATCCATTGTGCTTTGCAAGTGTGGACACGCTTGAGAGAAGTGTCTTATGCCAGTGGCCGTTCGATTCAACAACTGAAAAGAGGGCTGCTGTCGGAATATCTCCGTCAGCAACTCAAAAACCCCTCTCTTTCTATGGTGCCTGCGTAAGCCCTATTATGTATATCGATCCGTTAATTGATGCCTTTGTCAAACGTATCAACTCGTCGCCAAGGGAACCTCAGCCTGAATACGAGCTTACGCTCAGTGTTACAAACGGAACAGCCGTCGATGGAATTCAGGATTGGCAAGTGCGACGTTGGAATGATATCGACTGGATTGTTCCGTTGGAAGCGAAGCTTCCGATGCCCTTGCCCGCATCATTCCGGTCTTTTATCACGCGCTATATCTTTCCGCATTTTGAAATAGAGCCGCTAGAGTTCCTGGCAAACACACCCGAAGGTTCGCTCCGCGAGATGCGAGCTTCTCTTGCCGGCGATAGCTACTTATCGAAGGCCGGCTATCTGCATTTTGCCCGTCCTGCCGGCGGCAGTTCCGATCATATCTGCTTCGATACTCATCGAGCCACCCAACATCACGAGTACCCTATCGTCTGTATCGACCACGAAGGTATTCTCTGTCATGATGAAATCATAATCGTCGAGGAAGTTGCACCGTCGTTCCGAGATTTCGTAATTCAGTATCTCAATGGTGAGTAACCACCACTCAACCATTCGTTCCACGCGACTATCCCGGTATCGAGCGTGGGCGCCATTGACTGGATTTGAGGGTGATATACGACGAAATGCCGTATAATTATGAGTTGGGTCGTTTGCGCCGAGGTTAGTTGTAGGTCAAACTTACAAACATTCAGAATCGGAGGCTAGAATATGACCAAGACTAAGAAGTACATGATTGCTGTCGTAAGCAGTCTAGTAATAGGCCTTATGGTTGTTTCTGTCCGCATTGCAAATGAGGCGAAGCGTATTGGCGCCTATAGCAACCCTGACGCTACTGCTTCACGACTAGCTGTGCGCCAAAACCCAAATAATGCCGCAGCACACATGAGCTTAGCTCATTATTATAATATCGCAGGCAGCCGCTACGACTCTCAAGCAGTACAAGAGTTACAGGAAGTCGTGCGAATAGAGCCCCAGAATCGTGAGGCCAAATTCATGCTGGCCTACAAGTTGAGTAAAATTAACCAGAAAGCTAAAGCTCTACAACTGTATCAGGAACTTGCCCAACAACAGGATAACTGGGGGAAAGCGGCACTAAAACACCTCCGCAACACGTCAACAGGTCCCAGCATTGCCTAACAAACAACCCAACAAATCGTTCCACGGGACTGCTCCGGGCTCCGCTTCGCTCCGCCCTCCGCAGCCCGTGAACTCAGTCGTTGGGCTTCATGCGCACGCTCTGGCTGGCTGTGGTAAACCTAAAACATGAGAGTGTCAATTCTGAATGAAGGTAAGGCGGCGTGGATTTTTGAAGAACACGCACACCACTTGGCCCATGTATTAAATTGTGAAATTAGCCCTTTACCCTCAGACTATAATTACTTGCTTGGTTGGGATAGCATAGAGCCGCCAAGCGGCAAATGCTTTATTCCATTTGAATCGATTCAGTTAGCTTCGGACAAGCGTCATCTGGCAGAAATTTTTGCTGATCATCAAGTTGCAACTCCCAGAACGTATTTGCTTGAATCCAGAGAAGAAGTCAAACGCTTAATTCGGAAGGAGAGTGAAAGTCAATGGGTTCTGAAATGGCCTACGGGTTGCGGCGCCTCTGGCCATCGCTTGCAACAATTCGACACACCCATTCCGCCGGATTGGCCCCGCCCTTACGTTATTCAAGAATTTATTCGATTAGAAGTGCCGGAAGTATACCGGTTGTATTGCGTAGCGGGTGAAACATTTGGTTGGAATGCAAGACGTTTTCCCTCGAGTATGAACAAGTCACCATTTGTTGCCCACGCGCAAGGTGCGAGATACGAAGCCGAAGGTGATGTGCCGCAAGAAGCAGAGTTTCAAGGTCGCCGGGCACTGTGCGCAACAAACCTTATCAACTCCTTTGGTTGCGCTGATTTGATGAAAGATCGAGAGGGGCGTTGGCTGGTACTCGAAGTTAATACGGACGGTATCTTCAATCACGTCGATCGTGACATTAACATTGGAAACATTGCCAATGAAATTGACATACGGCTATCAAAAGCAGTCGAGACATGGTGCGGGGCATAGCTAACATGAAGCCCAACCAATCGTTCCACGGGACTGCTCCGGGCTCCGCTGCGCTTCACCCTCCGCAGCCCGTGAACTCAGACATCTGAGGGGTTCTGTCAAGTCATAAGCTCCCATTCATCGCTGCTTGGTCGTATCGTCAAACACTCTGCGAGAGTAGTGCACAGAGTGGAGAATGATTGCGGCGTAGCGATTGCAAATAGCGTGCTTCGTCATAGACAACCCGCTCTTTCCAACCAGGGTCGTGAATTCTGGGGCGGTGCCTTTAGGGGCGGTGCCTTTAGGGGCGCGTTCCTGACGGCTGTTGAGGCTGTTTTTCATGCGGAGTCTCCTGAGCAAGAGCGTTCTGCGCTACAATAAAGAGTAGCACGGGCATTCGCGATGGAGCGGTCGAAGGACTTATAGTCGGGACCTGGGGCGGATAATCTTGCGCGATATGCACCCCGGTCTCCAATTGAGAATTCGTTCCAGCTCCGTCCGGGTGCCCGCGCGAGGCTCTGAGTTAAAACGTCGAAACGTTTGTCGTTAGCATTCGTCACGGGCACCCTGAATACCAGCGTGATTATGACTCACAATGGCATTCAGAGTACCTATAAGTCGTTGGGTGTGGCGCATAGTTGGGTCGTTCTGTTTAAAACAGGCATTTCATGATAGGTTGCTTGAAAGGAGTTCTGGGAGCGGTTGCAGGAATCATCGTAGGCGGTGCATTGAGTTTCGGCCTTTGGTGGTGCTTGTTCTCAGGGTTTGACACAAGCAAGGCTCCTGCGGGCCAGCAAGATAGCTATTCAATGGGCCTGGGGTTTGCCCTCATAGGACTTCTATTACTGGGTGGGGGAGCCGGCTGTGTCACCGGACTTATACTGGCCCTAAGCTGGATTCCAAGGAGAAGAGAGCCGCCTAACAGTAATTAACAACAACCCAACCAATCGTTCCACGGGACTGCTCCGGGCTTCGCTGCGCTCCGCCCTGCGCAGCCCGTGAACTCGGTCGTTGGGCGTGTTGCGCGCAGCTCTAACAATCGCGAACTGTTATGCAGAAACTCCGTAACAACGTAATCGGCTACGTAACCATATATGCCATCGGCATAGCGATCTACCTCCTCCATCTTGGAGTGGAGCGCTATGCTCACTCAACCGGCCAACCGTGGGTCCTTACTGCTGAGAGCGCTTTCTATGTAATACTCGGAGTAGGCATCTCTTTGTTCCTATTTATAGGCATCGCATACTCTAAAATCAAACAAGGCAAATCGCCGCGCTCAATCATAATCCGAGGAGTGGTCTTTTTTGCAATAGCTGGGGGTATGCTTATATTTGCCGTCACGCATCCCCAACAACACACCCAACCAGTCGTTCCAAGGGACGGTTCAGGGCTCCCTGCGGTCGCCCATCACCGCCCGTGAACTCAGTCGTTGTGCGGCTGCGTGCAGCACAATGGAGTTCAAATTATTTCATTTCAACTAAAACGTGAGGTGCTATGGACACAAGAATATATGCAGTGATAGATAAGGATGTTTCTCACTTTGACATTGCCAATATGGCAGGGAATGCTTTAACCTCTTCAATTCTGGCGTCGCTTGGAGACGAAGGCGATGAGTCAATAATGAGGCCATTGGCTCGCTATATGATTATAGAGCCTGGTCAATGGCATATATTGGTTGAAGGTTTTGAACGCAATGACGAGCGAACTCATAGGGCTGAGGAGCAGTCAGGGAAAAGATGGTTCGATCCAACTGATGTGTCACAAATAGTCAGAGATATACTCGCCAATCTCTCAAAGGGGCCAGAGAAACTCATATTGCCCGACAATGCTCCTACAAACTTCATAGAATTGCTTATGGAAGATTTGGAATTGTTTGAGAGTGGTTTACGAATAATAAGCGGGCAAAATGCTCGCTTTCGCTTTCATTTAACGAAAGATACGTAGACAAGCTAACAGCCGACCAACAACTCGTCGGTGTTGGGTGTGGTGCGCATAGGTGATGGTAGTCAAGGATTAATTCACACATGGCGAGTATTCTAGGTTTACTTCTCGTGGTGTTTTGTATTTCACTTTTTGTATTTTTTGGCTTGGCCTTTCCACTTTGGTGTGTTGTAGATTGCGCTACATCTCGAAGTCATTCTTTGAAAAGTAAACCTTTGTGGATTCTCATGGTCATATTCATACCTTTACTAGGTAGTATCGTTTATTCTAGTTGGGTAGCTCATTCGCCACTCTTGAACAAAATAGGTCAATGCTTAGCTATTGCATTTGCGGTTGTATTGTTTGGCGGCGGCGTGATTTACTATAAGTGACTCAGCGTTGTGAAAAAGGCGGTAATGCTTTCACAAGGGTTAAATGAAGGAATACAAACACCAAGCCCAACAAATCGTTCCACGCCACTGCTCCGGGCTCCGCTTCGTTGCGCCCTACGCAGCCCGTGAACTCGGTCGTTGGCTCGCTGCGCGGTATTCAACCGTGTGTAATACTTTTTAACGATGAGCCAAGTTAAAGAACCATTCTTCCCACAAAACCGGCGTAGTGCTATTTCCAAACTCCGGCGTGGCGGAAAACACTGTTCCGTTTGTTTGGCTGCGCTTGCCAAGAACACTCAGCGCACAAGACTTGTCAAGCACTGCATTTCGTGCCAAGCTCACACTTCAGAGGCAAAACGTTGTGTTAAATGTTCGGCACTATCAATATGGGAGAACAAGAGCCAAGCAGCTTGCCAAGCATGTGGTATACACGGTAAAAAGGTCGAAGTCATTGCAGCAAAGTTGTAACTAAAATTAACAAACAATCCAACCAATCGTTCCACGCCACTGCTCCGGGCTCCACTCCGCTCTGCGCAGCCCGTGAACTCGGTCGTTGGGTTGCCGCGCGCAACTTGGATGTGTGTCATACTGCGGGTAGAAAGGAGAGCCTAATGACTGTCAGTAGCGCGTTCGCGCAACTGAAGAATAAAGTGCAATCTTTCGTATCGGAAAACGGTAAGCCGGATGAGAATGAACTGGTCACGATTGCCACTTTTCTACCCGTAATGCAACCCCTTGCCCACATGTTACATGTCAAACTTGAATCTGAGGGCATAATTTGCATTATGAATGGACAAGTACTTACAAGATCAGATTTCATCCGACTACAAGTTAGGCAGGCAGATGCGGTCAAAGCCACTGCGATTGTGAACGCCTTTGAGGTCGTCAACGAATGACTAACAACAACCCAACCAATCGTTCCACGCCACTGCTCCGGGCTCCGCTTCGCTCTGCCCTGCGCAGCCCGTGAACTTAGTCGTTGGGCATTTGCGCGCAGGTCGGCCGGTTTTTAAGTTATGTTTCCGACAAGATATAAATCCAAGATTCCACAATTTGTTTCCTATCCTGTAAACGCTAAGCTAATCTATGAAGCATTGGCTGATGTCCCACAAGCTCAGAGCTTGACCCAATCATTTTCTTCCTATCGTTCCTTTCATAGGAACGATGGGCTAATCCCCGTTATATCAGTTGGTTACATGTACTTGAAAGCAAATCGCTTTACTTCCCATACACTAGAAGAACTGGGATGGTGTGATCCAAAGTGGGATATTTCGGTTGATCCAATACCACGTACGATGAAAGGGCGTATTACGGCCCTCATAGAAAATCATGCGCTTCCAAAAATGCGTGCTTGGCTTTGTGAACGGGCAGATTTAACCGGCAAGCAAGAATCGCAAAGCTTCAATGTGTTTTATGATGAGGGGAGAGATGAGCTAAAATATAGAGAGCACAGGCATCCGTAAGTAAGGGTTACAAACAAACAACCCAACAAATCGTTCCTGGGGTCTGCTCCGGACTCCACAGCGCTCTGCCCTACGCAGCCCGTGAACTCAGCCGTTGGGTTGCTTGCGCGCTGATCTACTCTCGTCGATACTCTTCTTCAAATGACTACTCAAGAATTTATTTCTAAGCTGGAGGTAAACTCAAAGCGCACTACAAAGGTGGGCATCCCAGGCATGATATGGATGATAGGTGGAGCGCTCATGGCGGTAGCCATCGCACCATACGCAGATGCTCACCCTTGGTTGCTCTCGTTTATGCCCATTTGGTTAGGAGGCTTAACCATAGCCTTAGTGCTAATAGCTAGAAGTTCTAGAAATTATGCAATAAAACTAGGTTTGGTCTGTCCTCACTGCAAAAATGTCTTAGCTAACTCTAAGGCATTAGTGATTGCCAGCAAACATTGTGGTCAGTGCGGCAATAGAGTCCTCGATGACGACTAACACCAGCCCAACCAATCGTTCCACGGGACTGCTCCGGGCTCCGCTGCGTTACGCCTGTGCAGCCCGTGAGCTCAGCCGTTGGGTGTGTGTGCTAAATTTGGTCGATGAGCAACGATGAGCAACGATGAGAAAACTTAACTACGAATCTGTGACTGATTCAAGGAAGGAGATCGAACGTCTTTTAAGCCAGGCGGGCATTCATGTCGATCCGATTGATCGTATCCATGATCTTTTTAAGTTAACACGAGGTCGCGTTCGAATAACTTTCGTTGGCCTTCCGGGTAATACTTATACATTTTCTTTGTTGCGTAGGTCCTCCTTTTTGTATTGGCGAGCTGAAAACCAGCTATACGCAGAAATTATCGGTATCTTAGCTAAGCAACCAGGCACAGCGACAAATTGTCCTATTCCGCCTCCGTGACTTGCTACCTGTTACAATTATCTTTAACCGTTTGTCTTAAACGATTGCAAAAGGTATATTATGCGGCTCCGAAATTTAAAACAGTGGCAGTTGTGGGCATTAATTATCTTATGGCAAATGGCCTTTTTCGTGGTTTACTTAACAGCGCTCGACACGTTAGTTCATTTCACTTTTCGGAAGATTGGCGTTTTGCCATAACGCCTATCTCAACGTAAGGTAACATCAAGCACAATAATTCATTGGAATAAACTGTAGCTCCATGCGCGAGAAAAAGAAGCCGAAGCAAGCCAAACAGAAAGTCAAAAAGCCCGAGATCACAAAGGACGGGAAGTTTTATGAACTTCGTAATGCTGCCTACGCCAACTTGCCCGAGGCTCGCCGACTCATTCAGGAAGACCCTCCCATTGTCTCAGCCAAAAACTCGATCGGAGAAACGGCCTTGCATTTCCTCGTGGTCGAGAATCTACTCGAAGCCGTTGAATTTTTAGCGCAACATGGTTCAGATGTAAACAATCTCAACAACTTTGGAACGTCGGCCATCGTTGAAGCTGCTCAACTTGGATATGTTGAAATGGTTGATCTGCTCCTTAATCTCGGCGCCGACATTGATGTAGATGAAATGGTAGAGGAAATGGAGGCGAGCGAAGTTGAAGAGGAGACGCGGAATCGAATGATGGCGATCTTTCAGCAACACGGTTATATCACAAAAGTCTATAACCACCACCCAACCAATGGTTCCACGCGACAGCTCCGGGCTCCGCTGCGTTAATTCCTCGATTCAATCGCTGGAGGCGTGTGCGGAATTGTGCGATAATGAATCATCATGGATAACCACGAAAAGATACTTGCTCAATTACGGGGAATCAAATTCCTGTTGGCCATCGCTGTCATTTGCTGGGTGGTCAATGCCATCGATAGTTATCGCTATAATGCGTAGGAATCTCTGAATAAGTCTACTTGGTACAATATTATCAATTCCTTCCCGGAGTAATGCCATGACCAAGCAGATAAGCTTTTCCAGTCTTGCCTACGATCAAAAGAAGAAAGTAACTCGCCGCGAGGAGTTTCTCAGCGAGATGGAAGCGACGGTGCCTTGGAGTCTTCTCCTCAAGTTGATCGAACCTCATTATCCGCGGGGAGAGCGTGGCCGTCCGCCGCTGGGTTTGCCGGTGATGTTGCGGATCTATTGCATGCAGCAATGGTTTCAGTTGTCCGATCCTGCGATGGAAGACGCTTTGTACGACAGTATGTCGATGCAACGCTTTGCGGGTATCGATTTGAGCGGGGATACGGTTCCGGACGAGACGACGATTTTGAACTTTCGGCATTTGCTGGAGGCGCATGATTTGACGGAGCGTATCTTCAGCGAGATCCAGGGTTATCTGGAAGGGAAAGGCCTGTTGGTTCGTAACGGCACGATCATGGATGCGACGATCATCCATGCCTCGAGTTCGACCAAGAACGAGGCGCGGGCGCGCGATCCGGAGATGAGTTCGACCAAGAAGGGCAACCAGTGGCATTTTGGGATGAAGGCGCATGTGGGCGCCGATAGCCGGAGTGGTTTAGTTCATACGGTGGTCTGCACCACGGCGAGCGCGCACGATTCCAGTCAAGCCGAAGCATTGCAGCATGGTAGCGAGAGAGAAGTCTACGGTGACAAAGCCTATTCCAATGAGGAGAAGACACGTGAATATCGGGCGCGCGGCGTGAAATATAAAGTCTCGCTGAAGGCAAGACGCGGACGGGAGCTCAGCGAACGGGACAAACAATGGAATCGTAGCCGGAACCGAGTGCGGGCTCGAGTAGAACACGTCTTCGGCGTGGTGAAGCATCTGTGGGGCTATCGTAAGGTGCGGTATCGAGGAATCGCGAAGAACGCCAGTCAATTGTTCGGTTTATTTGCCCTGGCGAATCTCTATTTGGCACGCGGGCAGTTGATGAAATTACAGCATGGAAAGTCGTAAAGTTATCGCTAAGAACTCCGCTCCCAACAGAGCGGAGACTGAGAAAGTTCCCGAGAGCCTTGTGGAAACTCGGAAATGATCGAACTGAAAAGTTGAATGAAGTACCGTGTCTCAAAATAAGGCTTAGTTCAGAGATTCCTTAAAGAGAAAGACATATAGATTAGCAGGTCAAATGTCTGAATTTGAAACGGAAGAACGCCGCGAATTGGCACAACGGTGCCTGGAAGCTGGAGATAAGGCGGGCAAACGCGAATTAGCAGCCCTGGCTCAGGCAAAGCTGGCTTACGTCGGCGACGTTTTTGATATCTGCGCTCGCTTCCGATGTAAGCTGTTTGCAAGCATCGTCGATTCCAGTTCGCCTCGTCCTAATCCGTCTCATCTTCGTAAAGATTACGCTTATTTGTTCGAGCGCTTCTTCTATTACTTGGAGGACAAAGAGACTTTGCCTTCTGGCATTATAGTTTTTGACGAATCGGAAAAAAGTCAGAGTCATATCTTACTTGAGCAAATGGATCGTTACTTCAAGTCCACTGCAAAAGGCAGGCAGCGAGCCAGTCAAATTATCCCGGAACCATTCTTTGTACACAGCGATTTAACAACAGGAATACAGATCGCCGATTTAGTCGCCTATATTATTTCCTGGGGAATTCGGTTTGAAGGAATGCGCGAACCGGCGCGCATCGAATTGAACGACCTCGGAAATCAAGTCTGTCGTTTGCGGTATCGCGCGATACGCGAGATTGAAAATAACCCCGATTATGTTATTTGGAGTTTTTCGCTTATTACCGATTTACGGACGAAAGACGAAAGGGAGGGTGAATAAAAAAAGGCAATGAAACGCAAGCGCCTCAAAGCCTCCATACCGTATGTTACATCTATCGCAAAACCAAGTCAACCCTCGCTGCATTGCTTTGTATACAACACTCGATATCACATATTAAGGTTAGCCCGTGCGAATGATCACCCGTCGTCGGGATCGAATACCCATTTCCCGGTACGGTAGCCATAAATCGCGATCGTTGGCTTGCGGGTGTCTTTTCCGGCGCGGAACTGAATCGAAACCTCTTCACCGCGCCGATAAGGCAAATCGTTCACGATGCGCTGCAAGTCGCCGGGCGTCGCCCCGTTGCCGACAGCGATGATGAGGTCGCGTCCGGAAGGCGCTTTGATATCGCTGATGATTTCGTATTGCGGGCGCTCACGATAGAGCGCCTTATAAAGCCCGAACGAGAGCATCGCAATAGCGAGCAAGCAGCAGGCGAGGCTCTTGAGGTCGTGGCGCACGGCGAAAGTATCGCACAACGCCGTAGGACAGACACTCTTGTCTGTCCGGGCGACGCAGTCGCCCCATACAACCCGCCACTTCCGGGTTCTAAAGCCGTCCCTTGGACGGCGGACAGACAGGAGTGTCTGTCCTACGATAAACTCAACCCATGTTCGCACTCAAGCTCTCCCTGGGAACCATGCTCGGCGCTTTCGCGGGCGTCGTGCTAGCCTCGTGGCTTGCTGCGCCGGCGATAGCCACTTACCAGGGCGCGGGCGATCTCGACTTCCTCGCCGATTGGATCTCCGCTGCCGCCGTCGGGGCCGGTGGCTTGTTCGGCGCGGCGGCGGGCGTGACGGCAACGTTGATGATCGCCACTTATCGCGCCGAGCGCGTGCGTCCGCGCCGGGCGAGGGCCGCATGAAACCGGGACAAAAAATTCGCGCGCCTACCGGCCGATCCCCAGGTGCATGCATGTCACGCTGGCTTTCATTCTCGCTGTGGTTACCTGGCGCACACTGCTGGCGAATGGAAGCGGCCACGCTGCGGAATATCGTATCGGGCACGATGCAAGCGGGCAACGCGGCTGGCTGGGCTGGTATGTGGAATCGGAGCGGGAGAACATTCCGCAGTGCCGGTAAGCGCGGAATAAGTCATCATGAATCACTCTTCTCCAACCCGCAAAGACCTGATCAAAGCATTGGCCTGGGAATACGGCGCGATCTGTCTCGTGCTTTCTGCTTTTTTCACTTTGCCGGGGGCAGTGATCGCGTTGGCGCTCTTCGGTGTACCGCTTCTCATCGCAATCGTGCCGACGAAGCGGGCGCTGCGCGGATGGGTAGATGATGTGCGGGTTCCTCCTCTCGAAGCCGCCGCGCTCGCCCCGTTCTCGTTGATGCTCTTTTTGTTGCTCGGCACGTTGATCTCGGACGAATACCCTATGCTGCTCTTCTGGTGGGGCGTGGGGGGTTATGTGCTGCCGTTTTGTCTTATCGTGACGCTTCACCGTCGCGCCGCAACGATGAAGCAGCGCGCGGCCATTTACGGCGGCATTGTAACGGCCGGTTGCGTGCTGATGTTCTACCAGTATTCACAGAGCGAGACTATCTTGCCCGTTGGCACCGCGAAAGCAAGTTCGCCCATCGCCCACCAGGTGCCGCTGCCGCGTAATGCCTTGCTGAATGGCTGGTGCAACGATTCAAGCTTGCTCGTATATGATACCGATGAACAGGGCTTTCAATTTCAGAAAGTCGATGTCGCCACCGGGGGCTCCACCCCGCTGGCTACTGTAGGCCGAGATGCGCTCTCCTATGGCTCCAGGGACTGGGATGTCTCGCCCGATGGAAACTATTTGCTGGCTGAAAAACCCAATGCCTCGAACTGGGAAACAATCTCGCTGGAGACCGGCAAGGCGACGGTTTATCCTAACCAATCGCCGAACCACGACACCGGCGTGAACGAACCGATGGCCGGTTGGCTGAACGATGGGTCGCACTGGATAGAAGTGTATACCGGCACGAGCTCGACCACGCTGACGATCCACGACGCGGCAAACCCGACCGCCCCGCCGCGCAAAATCGTGGTGCCCTATTTATCGTTAACGTTCGGCTTGCTCACCATCACCGCGCAAAACAAAATCGTTTTCTTCCGCGCTAAAGAAGAAGAATATATCGAAGTCGATATCGTCCCCGCGAAACCGGTGGTGCGCCACGTCAAACTAGTTCCACCCCGCCCTGGCTTGAAGTTGCTCGAAGTCTCGCCTCAGTTCGATAAGGTCGCGTGGTATACGCGGCACGATACCAATTTATTGGTAACCAGTTACCAGACTTACACGATTTGGGTGGCCGCTCTCGATGGCTCCGCGCCGCGCCAGCTTGGCCGTTGGCGGCAACAGTGGCTATACAGGAGATCACGAGTGTTCGAAATCGGCTGGTCGCCCAACGGCCATCGCTTCAGCGTATGGTCGGACGATGATTTGTGGGTTGTCGAGGATGGCAAGTAGTTACGTCGGAGAAATGGGCTCGACGTCACCCGCGAACCACGCCAGTGATGGCGTGGCATGACTGCCACGGTTCGCTGTGGGGCGCCAGGTGGCTCGGCGGAAGTCTCGCGCATCCCATACCTCACATTCCATATCGCACTTGCAACCTGCTCATCAATATCACACACTCATTAATAAGAACAATGGAAGCGAGGGATTAAAATGGCAGCCGAGCGCATCGATAATGAAAAAGAGAAGAAGCCGGATGAGCAACCGGCTGCCAAGGACCCCGCCGCCATCAAGGGACAAAAGTCGGGACGCAAGATAGAGGCGCAAGAGGGCATCGATTACGTCTTCAAGAAGAACAAAGAATTGTATAAGCGTTTGGCTTGATGGTTATTCCTACCCTCGATGAAGTTTTGCTGTTACACGAACGAACGAGCAAGAAGAAATCGTGTTATCGCTCGCATCGAGCACTCTTAGCAGACCGTTGGAATGAATTCTTCTTAGTATCTCACACCTGCTCGCGAGAGGCTCGTCCCACTGCTGTTAACATCTTGAGGGAGCGAGCCAACCCGTTACCAGCCCTGAAGGGGCGAAAGATCATAGCCCAGGGCAACGCCCTGGGTCGAGGAACAAACGAAAAGATGGAGTCAAGCCCTGAAGGGGCGGCACAACACATGAGCCACGTGAATTGCGGCGTTCTATCGCCCCTTTAGGGCTGCGATTTCCCTTGTGCCCTGGGCTATGGTATGGCCGCCCCTTCAGGGCTAAGTCTCAAATGAATTACAGATGATAACAGCAGTGGGCTCGCGCTTCCGTGGCGCGCATCCCCTATCTCATATCGCACTTACAACCTGCTCATTGATACTCCGCGAACCACGCCAGTGATGGCGTGGCCTGGGCCGTGGCATGACTGCCACGGTTCGCTGTGTGGCGGCAGGTGACTCGGCGGGAGCCTCGCGCTCCCGTGCTGCGCATCCCATATCTCACATCACTTCCGCACAACGTGCAAGCAGGCCGGACATACCAGGCTCTTGGGATTGACCGGTAAGACTTCGGCTTTCAAACGGGCAAGCTTCTCGCGGCGGCCCTTGATGGTGAAGACATCGTAGAGATAGTTGTAGACGAACGCCATCCAGCCCCACAGCAGGAACTCCCATATCTCGCATTCGATGGTGGGCGTCTCGCTGACCGGTAGTTCGTATTCCTCCAGCGGCAACATCCACTGGTGGCATTCGGGGCACGGCGATACGTCGTCTTTAGGGTCGTATTTGCGGATATCGGGATCGGTGCTTTGGGTGCGCATGATGAAGGTTCAATCCTCAATGGGGTAAAGGTTAATTTCTACCCATTCCTCGAAAGATTCGCGGGTTCTTTCGCCTGCCGCAACCTCGAGAATAATCGACGCTTTGACCATATCTCCGGCTCTGATTTCGTAACCATTCAATGCGAGTATATCTTCAAGGCAATAGAAAGCGACGCGCTTATTTCCATCGATGAATGCATGATTTTTAATTAAGGAGAACGCTAGCGCAATCGCCTTTTCGGTCAACGAAGGATAAAGATCTGCCCCGAATGCCGTCATCGTGGGTTGAGCGACAGCCGATTCGAGAGCACCATGATCTCGAATGCCGGAAAGGCCACCAGTTTCGCTGATGGCCCTCACTTGACGTTCGGTGACTTGCTCCAATGACAGCCCGAGAATCATTCGGAGAGAATCTCAAAAACCTTGCGATGACGCTTCATGGTGCGCTCCATCGCCTCCTCGTTCGATAACTTGCGCCCGGGAGCTGGCAATTCGCGCTTAGGCGTGGAAGTTTTTTCGTCCTTCGTTTCATCTTTTATTTTAGGAACCGTCGCCATATTAATCCCTCGCTTCCACTATCAATTCTACTAATAAAGATACCTCAAAAACTGCCAACATGCAATTTCATCGCGGTGACGGCCGGCGTGCCTACTCGGTTATCCTTTATCCCGGAGAGGTAACGCATGCGCAAACAGAGTTGGCCGTGGTTGGTCGTGATGATTGGCGTGTTGGCGATGGCGGGAGGCGCGCGGGCGCAGGACGAGCGTGAGAAGCCGGAAGATACCGTGACGCGCGCGGTTACCGCGTTGAAATCGATGCGCACCGACACCCCGTTCGTCGACTACGTGGTCGGGGCCGACCCGAAAGCGCCGCGCCGAAAAGAAATCGATCGGGAACTAATGAACCTGGTCGCCGTCGATATCGCGGTCGAATTTTTGCACACCACCTATAACGCCAAGGGCGATGAGGCGCTGGTGCGTTGCCGCGAAATGTTCACGTTCGCCCTGCCGCTCTTCGCCGACGATGTGGTGCTGGCCAACGCGCAAATCGAGCAAGTAGCCTTGCGTCTGCACGGCGATAAATGGCAACTGGTACCCGCCGACCCTGCCGCCATCGCGCGCGGCGATCACGCCGGCATCATCGCGAAGTTCGCCGCCTGCGCCGCCTACCCCGAGCGCATGCTGAAGGCGATCGAATCGCTCCACACCCGCCAGAACCTGTTGTTGCTGGCGCGTGCCATGCCCTCGTTCATGGAAGACCACGATGACAAGATGCCGACCCGCGCGATGATGGAGAAAGAGTTCGATGCTTACCTGGTAGTCGATAGCAAGCAGTGGAAGTTCTGCTACAACGATAAGTTAGGCGGCCTGCGCCGGAAAGAAATCGGCCGGCCGGATGCGACGGTCATGTTCTACGAAGGCAAAGACGGCGCGCTCGATTTTCGTTACGAGGGTAAGGCCTATGTCGCGATGGTCGATGGCACTATCCACGCCATTGCGCCCGATGAGGCGAAGGCGCTGCGCTGGTGATGGGCCGTAGGACAGACACTCCTGTCTGTCCGGGCGACGCAGTCGTCCCTTGGGCGAACGGTAGATGATGCTATAAAAGAGAATGTTATTAGACGGATATTTGCGAGGAATGACGGGCATTCTCTTATTCGTCCGATTCCGTCCGGTAAAGCTTTTCGCATTCGTTGAAGATACGCGACCGCATCCCCTGGGTAATGAACGCGTCTGAACAGAACACGTCTATCGGTTTCATTTCCGTGTTCACGAACACCGCCGGACGCATGCATATTCGCGCCAGAATAGTGGCATGCTCTTTTACCGATTTCATGCTAACGATAGTCGAATGAGGAATCATCCAATAGTTGCCGTCGGTCCCCACGATTCCGAAGGCAAATGTATCATGGTTGTGACCGGGGTAACGCAGCATAATCACGTAATCAACTTCAGCAAGTGGCACGTCTCGTATCTCGCCCTTGGCCTTTGGCAATAGTATCGAGTAACCCGGATAAATGAGCAACCTCTCGCTTACCGTATCGAATGCGAAATGAGGCAGCGGCGAGCGCACCCACCAGCATGCCGCGAGTAACGGGACCATGAGCACGCCGCCGAATATCCACAACGAGATCGAAAACGCAAGATGAAAACTATGCACAGTGCAAATCGTTAGCGTCGTAATGACGAATGACAGCGCAACGCCTAGTCCCAAACTTTCCAATCGAGCGCCTTTCGCACTGGTACGCACGACCAGCAGATTTCCTTCGCGCACAAATTCAAGATAGGGCGAGAAAGGCCTTGGCATATCCGCAGCTTGCTCGAAACGCGCCGTCAATTCGTTCATACCGATAGTTTAACAAAAGCATTCTACGAGGTGTTTATCTGTTCGCGCCATCGTCCAATATGATACAACTGCCCATTGACTTTCACGCCCGCGAGCGCGCTGTGCTGCGGCACGGACGGCAAGCAGGAGTGCTTGACCTACAAAACGAATATCGTTATCTTGCTCGTTGATGGGATACATGGTTAATCGACTACTCGATCACCCAATATACCGTTACCAACTGCGCGAAGGCCAACGCAAACTGGAGGAGCGCTAACGCGAAACCACGATTGAGCGCCGCCCACTTCCGCTCGCGAATACTGACCACCAAACTGATGAGAAGCGTGACGATCGGCAAAACGGCGATAACGACCAAGCATCCCAAGAGCGGAAGCGAAATGGTTTCCGACCACCAGGGGCCATGATTGCCGCCCCGTTGGCTCCATGTCGCTTCAGTCGGCAGCGCGCCCATGAGTCGTGCCACGGCATAAACCAGAAATGGCGATACGCCGACAACCAGCGTAGCCCAAAAGAGCCGGCAAAATAGCTTGAATCCCAGGTCGCGTTGTGCTGAGCCTCGCAGAAGTGCGAGCGCCAATCGCATTCCTCTTCGTCCCTCAATCGCCTCTCGTTTCGCTGTCATCGTTGGAATCAATTGTTAGAAAGTCTCGATCATTGTTCGTAAAACCAATCCATAAACTGTTGGGCAGTGTCCGAATCCAGTTCGAGAATCGATTCTGCCAGAGGAGCATAGCCCTTGACTGCCGCCAGGGCCGCGAGCGCGCCGCGCACGAACTCTTCATCCCAGTCGCGCGCGGCGGTGGCGGCTACCAGCGCGGGAATTTGCCGCAGCGCCGCCAGATACGATGCTTCAAGCGCTTCGGGAATCGTGAGGTCTCCGCTCGCACGGGCGATTTCGATACCGGCCGGAAGCAGGAAAAAATTGGCATCGGCGTGCAGCGGTTCAGTGGCGAGAATGCGCACTAGATGCGGCACCGCCGCATAAGACGCCGGATAAACATCGCCCTGATGGCAGAGCGAACCCCACAGGCTCTGCCACAGCTTGCCCGTGCCATTGGAAGACGGGGCCGCTTCGAGTTGCTTCAGAAGAAGCGGGATATCGGAAGCGACGCCATAGGCATGCTTAAGTTCGTTCCATTGTGGGCTATCGAGAGGTATCATGGTGAGTTCATTTCCTTGTGGCCATCGGTTTCCTCACTGCTCATCCCAATCGTCGCCGTGCAGACTGTATCCCATGATCTTATAACACGCCTTTTCCTTTTCGTTCAATTCATCGCCGTATTCATTCATATATTTCTTCAATTTCTCGAGCCCAAAATGGCCTTTAGTATAGTGATAAGCCAATGCCGATACATTCAACGCGGCGTATTCTTTGGAATCTTTGGGATAGTTTTGGGCGATTGCGGTCAAGGTACGCATCAGCTCCAACAAATCGTGCTCGCGAACCCAAATGTTCACATCCTCGGCTTCGAGTTCTTCATCTGCATCATCGTCAAACGTGCTGAGAATGTCTGGGATGGGTCGTTCGCTCATGGTAGGTTTCATTATAGCATGGTTCTCGGCAGGTCACGGATTCGAGCAAGAATTAGCAACATGTAGACGGCAACAGCGCGTGAAATATCAGAAGCGCAGCGGCGAGAAAGGCGTACAGGCAGAGGCAACTGGCGATCACGCATTTGAAAAACGTACGCGCCGCCGTCGAGTTGGCGCGATACTTGAGGCAAACATAGGCACACGCCAGCATCGCGCCCCACAGCAGCGCTGCTCTTGGGTCGCCTCGGTGCGAAGCCGCATAAATCGCAGCCGGCGGGCCGCCCAGCCCGAACGTGCAAGCTGCCACGTCTTTTATCCCAATATCTAAGTAGGCCATTCTTGTCCCTTCGGCTCGCCCGTCGTAATACGCCGCAGCGCCTCCATAACCACGAGCGTGCAAAGCAGCCCCGCAACCGCATACGCCAACACGGGATACCAGCTCGGCATGGTGCGGCCGATGAACGGCGCTGCAGCCAGCCGATAGCCCGAATACGCGCCGACGCACAAGCCCAGCACGCCCTGCCGCCAATTCAAGCGCGGCTCGTTAGCCGGCAGGCATGCCAGGCCGACCAAAAGGCCGATTAACAACCCGCTGCACAGACCCGGAAGTATTCCCAGGCTGATCGCGACCTCCGCTTCGCCGATATTGCCCGGCCAGCCCCACGCCAGCGACACGACAAACCCGGCCACGCCGCCCAGCAGCGTACCCGCCGCCAGGCCGCAACTCGCGCCGAGTATGAGTATTAGAATCGATTTCGTCAGACGCTGGGCCATGGTGGGAGTATATCAGCGAACCGCGCGAGTGATCGCGCGGCCGGGCCTCCAATCGCCGAGCCCGATACCATTCCGCAACAGATACCGATGATCAATTCCACAAGTGGAAAAAGGCCTTGCGCGATCTTTTTGAGCATGTTGGGAGTGTACCTCGAATTCGGAGAGGATCGCCCAACGACTAAGATGGCCACCAATTAATCGGCTGCCCGAGCACCCACCCGCAACGCCAAACCACGCCAGCACAGCCCGATAGCGCAACAGAGCGTCGGCAGCGCAAAAAGCGACCCCTCGATGAGGTTGGCGGCGATCGGCTCTCTTGACACCTGATAGCCATTGGCCGCAGTAAGACCAACGTAGCCCGCAACGACCAAGAAGAGCACGGCGCCGCCTAGCAAGCAAAGAATGCCGCGCTTCAATTTCGCTGTCGCCGAGTGAACGCTTTCCGCGAGGCACCAGCCTATCAGCGAGCCCGCCGGCAAAGTGAACATCCAAATCATCGCGTATTGCCCGTCGCGGAGCACAGCATTGAATGCGAGAGCGTGATAACACGTCGTGACCACGGAAAGCACCATCCCGCCCAGCACCATTCCTCCGCACGTCGTTGCGATTCGTTTGATATTCATGTGTCACCTGCTAGATTTTATAGCAAACTGCGATCCCGCCTAAGTTAGGAAGCCAAAGTCGGCAAATAAAACTCCACGGTTTCATTTCTCCGATTCCTCGATGGCTTTATCTAATTCATCGAGAGCCGCGCGCGACTCGGCTGCGCGCTTTTGCCTGATGTCACGCTTGCCCAGGGCCATACCACCGATTGAGCCAACTATACCACCCACGAGCGCGACGCAGGGAGTTCCAAGAATAAGCGTGGCTCCGAGCGCTATCGATATGCTATCTTGCTGTCCAGATGCGGCATGCGATGGCTGCAACGAAGTCAACATAATGAGCACGAATGCCGCACCGCTCAAAATCGCGCCGATGAGGAATCCCAGGCAACTTTTAATGATCATGAGAAAAGTTTCGTCGTAATCACACGGCTCGCGGAGGCCGCTCTTTCCGATTGGGTACGATGTAGTTTGCCTCATCGCACAACCTTGATATTGATAAGCCGATAATCCTTACCATATTCAAGTTCCAGTTCGGGTTGAAAACTGCGATAACGGAGGCCCAACGGAATGAGCCAAAGTTTGAAGGAGGAAGGGCCATACACCAAAGGATATCGATCAAGCGGGCCATTTTCTCCCGTGCCATCCGATACTGATGGTTCGCCCAATATGTTTTGAACCGCTTGTTCCTTATCGCCCAAATGGATATGATGGCGCAGCAAATCGTTGAGCATGCACACCCGCGTGGTATCGCCCCGATTGAACATGCTATCCCTGGAATTCATCCAGCTCTTCGATTGAAACGGTGCATCGCGCAAAGTCAATAAATCGATAGCAACGAAACCCGCAATGGCCAAACAAATTTGCGCTATCGTAATTTGTTTTCTTCTCGCACTCAACGTTCCGTGTGTCATGGCGATAGTATTCCTTCAGTTGCATACCGAGTGCAATCCGCGAACCGCGTGAGTGATCGCGCGGCCGGGCCGTGGCATCACTGCCACGGTTCGCGGTGGTCGCGATTTAACCGCAGAGGGTGAAGGGGAGAGATTTCGCAATTGCCCATACTCGCCCTTTCGCATGTTCAAGCCTTTCTCCGCTGCGCAATCGTTTTAGGGAATTCCGACTTCAACGCTTGGTGTGAATTGTTTTTCGCAAGAGAACCACTCGAGAGTACAGGGAATGTTGCGGCGATCGCTCCCCCTTCGCAGGGGGAGCGATCGCCGCAACACCGCAGGTCATTTCAAATATGCCGTTTCTCCCAAGATTAATTCACATCAAACGTTGAAGTCGGAATTCCAGGGCCGTTGGCCAATCGTCCACCTGCGTGGACGACACCATGACATGGACGACATGCTTAATCGTGGTGTCGGCGCAGGCGGACACTTGGCCGCAGGTCCTGGAGTTCCGGTTTTAACCGGATACGATACCCGGCAAATGGTTTCCAAAGCGATTGTCCTGCCGTTCTCCACGCCTCGGCGTCTCTGCGGTAAATTCGCCGTTTCTTTGTTTTAAACCACCGCCTAACCGTCATTCCTGCCCGATACCCAATACCATCCCGGCGCGGCCAGCGAGCGAATCTGGACATCCGAAACAACGGCAGGCGAAGTATTGCTGGGAAAGGGGATCGAAATTCGGAGAGTGCTCGGCACTGTGAGCGGCGACGTGCTGTGCAGATAACCCCACAAATCGGAACCCTTGCCCCGCCAGGTGCAAAACAATTCCACCTTTTGGTTTCCCGGCCCGTTGGTGACATACACGTTCCCGTCTGCGGTTAAAGCAGCCCATCGCGGCGCGAGGGTGACGATGCCGAAACGATTGGCCGGTAGCGTTCCCTTCTCGATTTGGTCGGCCACGTTTTGGAAACGAGCCTGTTTCGCAGCAAACGAACCACGATACATACCAAACCAACAGCTCGCCGCCACGAGAGCCGCGAGCGTCACTGCCGGTAACAAGCTTTTCCGATTCATGATGCTATGACGCCACGCCTGGGAGTTACGCCACGCCTCGGCCCATCGCCAATAAATAACACGCGACGCTGCTTGCTCCGGCGATCGAGAACGCGGCCGCTACCAATACCAGGGCTCGCTGCTCGAGTCGGCTAATTCGCCGCACGCAATAAGCGAGGCAGAGGCCCACCTGGCATACGCCGGCGGCTACGATCCATCCGCTTTGCCGGAAGGCCATGATGAAAAAGTAAGTGCTGATAAACAATAAGAGACAGAGCGAGCAATGTTGCACGAAAATGTTTCGCGAGCGATGAACCGCCCACACCAACGCGCAAGTGCCGGCTACCAATGTCGCGGAAAAAAGAGCGCTCAGTAGCCAGCGATTGAGTTCCGCCTGGAGTGGATTCATACGCCTGTTATTGTATCATTATTTTGCGCATTAATATACTTCACGCAGGATTCGACCAACTCAATCGTACCACGCATTGTCGCTCGCTCCCTGTGTCAGCCATTTCCAGGTGACCGGGCCAACCACTCCATCGACCTTGATGGGAAAGACGGCCTGAAAAGCCTTGATCGCTTCTTCCGTCTTCGCGCCGAACACGCCATCGACGGTCACTTTCAGCGGATGCTTCTCGAACTCGCGATCGCATTCGTTGAGGAGTTCCTGAACCGCTTGCACTGCCTCGCCACTCTCGCCCCGTTTCACGGTAATAATGAGCGCGCTCCAGGTCTTGTCGTCCATTTTTCCGGTGACTTTCAGTTGGTGTTTCGTTTGAAAGCTTTTCACCTGCTTTCTCGTTTGCGAACCATACTTACCATCGACCTTAGTCGGGAGCCCCTGCGCGTTCAGCAGATGCTGAACGACGCGAACCAACACGGGGTTATCGGGGCTGGCCCATTCGCTCGCCGCCGCCCTCTGCACGCTAGTACAAAAGACGAGCGGTAGCAGCAGGAAGATCGCGAAGAAACGGGCGAAGACATGCGGGTTGGCAGTGTAGGGTGATTGGTTAGTCATTTTTCATTCGTCCTCAGTTTCGATGGCGCTTTTGGTTGCACCGCGACAGTTGACGATCGTGCCGGCAGGCCGCTCGGCGCCACGGTCGGCGTTCCTTTCTTCGGGCGTGCCCCCATGAAGAAGATAGCCAAAACGGCAAACAAAGCAAACGGAAATGCAAGCATCGACCAGGCAGCGGTTCTTTTAATCGACCTCAAATCGGCCACCCAGAAAGCGTAGGCAAGGCTACCAAAATAATTGGTGACTACAATTAAAAGAATCCACCCAAATTTTTTATTTTCGGAAAGGCTTGGCGAATTTGCACAATCGCTGATACACCACAAAGGCAATCCAACAAAGAGAAGCAGGGCGCTTGCCAATACCAAGAGAGGCCCCATGAACTCTATTAGAGAAATGGCGAGCATGGCCATTAAAACAACAAGCCCGACGATTAAAGCACCGAACGCGAGGAATGAAGTAACCAGCGTGCTAACGACTTGCGAGCCGGTAATTGCCGTCCCGCGAAGGACTATTGCAACTAAACAACCTAAATATATTGCGGGTAACCAACCCATAAAACGGGAATTGTAAAGTCGGTCTGCTTGCTCTAAATCCGCTTCCCTATTCCGCATCAGTGCCATGACTTGTTGGTGTTTATCGGGTTCGGCATCTTTATCGATGTGGCGCGCCACATCCTGTAATTCCTTCAGGGTGAATTTCTCGTATCGAGGTGTTGGTTCCATTTTCGTTGTAGTTTAACGAACGATTCATTCCAGCGCTTGCTTTGCATTCCTTGAGTTTGCCCGATTGAATCGGCCGCATGCGCCCAACGCTCGAGCGAATATGCATCGCCTAACCCATAACCATGTGCATACGCATCAGAGCGCCATGAATGGTAGCGCAATCGGCTTGTTGAACAACTTCCCGCAAGTCATTTATCTCATCGTTTCGACCAAAGGCCCCTTCTTTGCTATGCAGTTGATGATCGTAGGGAAAGAGCCGCTTAGCTTGCTCGTCGGTGAGGGCCTCCAAAATGGTGATCCAGCGGAGCGCCCATTTTTTGAACACCGCGGGTTCGTATGCCTGCGATGGCCCCCACGCTTCCATATCCATCAACTCCTCCTCGTCATACTCCGCCATATCGGGAGCCTCTTCGCCCGTTGTCTCGCCTAATGTCGCCCAATCGCCGCGAAATTCTGCGACGAAAGGAGCCCATAACTCCGCCTTCTGCAAGATCTCCGCCTGACAATTCATCAGAGCCTGATACCCACCGCCTGCCTCTTTGACTTCATAACGCGATTTCTCTGCCGGCACATATTCAAAATAAAATTCCATTCCCATGACATATTCATCCTCATCTAAAGAGTTATGAGATATTTTACAAGCTTGCGGCGCGCAAGCCCAGCGATTGAGTTTACAGGTTGTGCAATGGAGCCCGGATTCGTCTGGGGGAACGAATGGTTGCGTGGCATCTGCACCGGCACAATCTCATTTTAGCACCTCAAAATGACTGATGTAATAATGGACAGTGGAATCCGTAGCATGGTGGTAACTGGCAAAAATCTCGGTGGGATAGCCAAACACCGGATTGTATTTGAGCTCGACCTCCGGGCTACCGTTGATGGTATCGGCGGCGGTTTGAAAGATCTTATCCATCGTATCGTAACGATCGAATCGTTCCGGCGTGCGAACTGTTCCCGTCGTACTGGTAAGCGATGTACGCACTCCGTCGTTAACTTCAATAACGACCGTATCCGAGGGGCTCATGGCCCCAATAAAAAAAGTGTAACGATAGTGAGTGACCTTTTTTGACGTCCACGTATTTTGATTTGTCTTTAATTCGGAAAGCAATCCTCGGTTACGAGAGCAAGATGCCGACAAAGCGCCTATGATAGCAATTGCGATCAGGATAATTCGCTTCCGGGTAATTGATTTCATATTGAATCACCGTCCCTAGATGACGATCGTGAACGACGCAGCGAATGAGTCCGTATCGGTTGGAATTAACATACTCATGGCTTGGGAATCGGTGGGGTATTCGAATCGAGGGCGCCACTGTCGGTTGAAGCACTTTGTTGTGCATTTGCCATTTTACGCGACATCGAGTTAGCGATGCCGATGAGCCAGGCAAGGATACTATTCAGCAAGGCGCCCATAATCGACATAAGGAAATAACTGAACACGCGAGCAGAATGATTGTAACCTTCAAAGACAGGAAAACCTAACATATCCGCAGCATTGAACCCTAGGAATGAGATGCCGCCAATCGAGCATAAGCCAACGAGGAAAAAGCGTAGAAATCCTCGCCTGCGAATACTTTCCCATTGTTCAATTCGGTCTTCAATCGATAAGCGAGCCATAATTCCTATCCTACCATAGTTCTGAGTAAGAAAACCCGCGCAGCGATACAAAACATCATTGGCTGCCTGGAGGTGTGGATTTTTGCAGCAAAGCATTGTATTTGGCCCCATACTGTGACGCCAGCTTGTTGAGTTTTTCCTTCTCCGGTGTAATGGCTGGGCCGGTACCGGCAATGCAACTAAAGTTTTTTGAGAGGATGATCGCGTCGGCCTGGATTTTAGTGACGCCGGGCACAACGGTACCATCACCACAGACCGCTACAAAGCGGTAATCGCCTTTCGATTTGGCCGCTGCCAAATCGCGGGCAGGATTGGCGAGCTGTAATTGTTCGATGATTGGCCCCACGGGAAAACCTGGTTTTACCTTGGCTCCTGTAAGGGAAAGCACGCCGTATGCTACAACCATGAGGAAGCCCAACAGCCAATAATGGGTATTAACATACTTGACGCATTGGAGGATTGTCCTTGCGGGCCGCTTGTCATTTCGAGCGAAAGGGAGCGCAGCGACTGGAGTCGAGAAATCTTGCCGTAGCGTATGAGAAACGGCCAACGGCAAGATTCCTCGACTCCGCTGCGCTCCGCTCGGAATGACAATGCTCCTTCTACACTTCCAACTACTTTATGTGTCAAGTATGTTGTTACCCAATAATGCCAGGCAGCATTTGTATTTTGAGGTGGTTTCGTTCCATGACATTCCCAGGAATAATCGATTCGATGTGTAGTTTACGGGCTGCGGGGTGTTGAGCCCAGCGCAGCCTCATTGGATTTATGCAGCAAAGCGTTGTATTTGGCCGCATAAGCGATTGCTATCTCGTGCATTTTTTTCTTCGCCGCTGCATCTCCCCTCTCGTTAACTTCAAGGAGACGATAGTTGTGTGAATACAGGATGATGTAGGCCTGATGTTCGGTGACGCCGGGCACATGCCTATCATGCGCTGGGCTGGCGACATCGGCGACCGCTCGAAAGCGGTCATCTCCGGTTGCCTTGGCGTCGGCCAAATCGCGAACAGGATCGGCGTGCTCCGTGAGTGGCGCAAGTGGAGGCTCACGAAATCCCGATTTTAGGCGAGCTCCAGGAGAATTGAGTGTTGCAAAAACCGACACCAGGATGCAGCCCAACAGTATATAACCCCAGACGACATTAGAACGATTCTGTGATTTTAATTTCATGATGTCACCCCCAAGAATCGGATGCCTGGTTCACGGGCTGCGGGGAGTTGAGCCCAGCGCAGCCCCAGTCGAGTTTTGCAGCAACGTGTTGTATTTAGCCGCATAAGCTATATCTAGCTCGTGTAATTTTGTCTTCGCGGGCGTATCGACGATCCCGGTAGAATTAACGAGTGAATAGTTGTGTGAATCAATGATCGAGTCAGCCTGCTGTCGGGTGACGCCAGGAATATGAATTTCACTGTCCTGCGGGCGCTGGGAATCGGTGATTTCAGCGACCGCACGAAAGCTGTCATCTCCCTTTGCCTTGGCGTCTGCTAAATCGCTGACAGGATCGGAATGCTCCGTTAGTTCGATATCTGGATGCGCATTAAAACCGGTTTTTAAGTGAGCTCCATTAGAATTCAGAAAAGAAACTGACATCCAAATCAAGCAGCCTAACAGCAAATAGGCCCAGACAACATTAGAAGGATTTTGTGATTTCAATTTCATGATGTCACCACCAAAAATCGGATACCTAGCTCACGAGCTGCGGGGTGTCGAACCCGGCGCAGTCTTAGTGGATTTTTGCAGCAACGTGTTATATTTAGCCACATAAGCTATATCTAGCTCGTGCAATTTTTTCTTCGCGGGAGTATCGACGATCCCGGTAGAATTAACAATAGGACACATATGTGGCGAATCGATCAGGTCGGCCTGTTCTTGGGTGAGGCCAGGAAAATGAATGACACGGTTATGCGAGGTGATATCTTCGACCGCTCGATAGGTATAATCTCCCCTTGCCTTGGCATTCGCCAAATCGCGGACGGGATCGGCGTGTTCCGTCAGTTTGATCTCTTCAGGCGCTTTAAAACCGGATTTCAGGTGAGCTCCATGTTGGTTGCAATACAAAAGGAAAGGCACGGCAAAAGTGAGTGGGATAAGCGATAATCGACCAGCCTGTCGCAAGAATGGGGAATCGGCTTTACGCAAAGCATAGAAAAAACCGCCCACGAAATTCGTGAAGATCAACGTCAAAATCCACGAGGTTCTTTCCTCGGCGGAAAACTTTTGGGAACGAACACAATCGATGAGGCACCAGAGCGGAAACCCAATCAAAAGGAACAGCACAAACACTAATATCGTTAAAACGGGCAGCACGGCGAGCATTTCCGGAACGAACATGGTCTCGATCGCGATGGTGTCCATGCCGACCGACCTGAGGAAAATCATGCGCAGGACGAATAAGACCGACCACACTGAGAGAATTGTTAACAAACATCCAAAGAAGCCGGCGAAGAATGGCTGCTTGGCTGGCTTCGGTTCAACGTCAGATTCCGGTGTGGGTTCCATATCTCGTTATTCCTTGTGAGGCCTTTACCCGAAAACCTGCGCGGTGGCGCAAGGCATTGAATGACACAATGGCATTATTTAGCTTTAGTATAATAGACGGCCGATTTTGCTCCCACAAAAGTAGCGGCGAGAACTATAAAGATGGGCCAAGGTGTCTCTCCTAAGTCCCAAGCGACGAGCACTGCATAATAAGCAAGAATGCAGCCGATAACTCCCCCTAAAAAGCCGCCTATGATGGCACTGGCAATTATGTCATCAGACGACGGTGGCTGCTTGGTTGGTTTATCTGAATGTTCCATGAGAAACGCTATCAATGGTCATTAGTCATATTTTCATGGTAGTTCCATATATACTTATACCAATAAATTGGCGTAAAGAACAACCAGAGAAAATTAAACCGAAATGCCCACCAAAATGGGTGACGTTGCCATTGCCCCACTCTTTTGCAATGAGACGTACAAATAAATGACGCCGCTATACTAGACACGATACTAACAATCCATAATGCGCCGAAAAGATAAGTGAAAGGAAGATAACCCGGATGTGCGGGTAACTTTGGATATATCGTAAGCAGCACTGCGAATAGTAACCCAATGGCCATTACCATAAAGGGCGCTAATGCTGCTATACCTAATGCGAGTTTAGCTTTGTGTGTCATAGTTATTTGATAGCTGCGTCATGTGACCCCGACGATTGGTTGGGTTTCGGTAATTTATAATTGCTGCTCCGCATCCCTCTGCAATTTTGTTTCCCACGACACATTCAAATCTTTGAGTTTTGGGTCTATCCGTTTTACGAATGCGCTGAAAGGAATGAGGAGAAGCACAAAGGCGCTGATTACGACTACTCTTTCCATTGCTTTGACCGGCGGGGCGCCCGTGCCAATTAAAACCATAACTTCTATGCTGAAACACCCGAGCGCTAGCACTTTCAACCAAGTTGAAAGCAGACGATAGAGTTTTATCATCTTTCTCACATCAACCATTGTAACAAGACTCGCCAAGCTGTGCGAGAAACCCAACGACCGAGTTCACGGGCTGCGCAGGGCGTAGCGGAGCCCGGAGCGTAGATCGATTTGGTGGGGTGGCCGCTTACTCTACGGGCTCACTCGCCGCGACCGGCTTCCAGCATCTGCCTCGCATACTCCTGAACCTCTTCTGGAATGTGGTCTTCGACAGAACCGCTCAACCCCGGCCGCAGGAAGTCGAGCAGTAACACGGTACGTGGCTGGTCGGAGTCGTTCCACGCTTCGTGCTCGATAGTGTCGTCGAAGACCAGGCACTCGCCTTCCTGCCAGGACTCTGTTTTGTCCGCTACGCGCAGACGGCATCCGGGCGGAACAACCAGACCAAGATGGAGGCGATACACACTTTCAGCCCAGCCCACGTGCGGTTTGACGTGAGCGTGGGGCGCCAGCCGGGAAAAGCCGGCCATCGATAAGCCTGGAATCTGCGCCAGTGCCTCTGCCGTTGCAGGGCATGCCTGGCACGCGCCCGGAATCTTCTTCCCTAGCGCGTATAAGCCATACACCGTCCATCCTCCACCATGCATCCGGCCTTGCACCCAGGGATCGAAGGCGTCGTTGTTAAGCGCGAGGCACTCGCTTCTGATTGCTTGCCACTGAGATTCAAGAGCGGCGATGAACCCGAAGTCCTTCGAATTAAGAAACATGTGACGGCTCCTCCTGTGACATTCAACGACTAAGCACCCGGACTGCGGGGGCAGAGCGGAGCCCGGAGCAGTCCCTATGATCGATTGGTTGGATGCTTGTCTTATAATTTGAATAGCCATTTCACTACCGAGTATAAACCAATGATTGCCAATACACCCGTTCCATACCAGATGAGCGAACAACCAAGATTCATGAGTTTAAACTGAAATGTATCTGGATCTTCGTTCGCTGCCCGTATTGCCGTGGGCTCAAATGTTTCCCGCCTCTCAAAACGCCCAAATTCAATGTCGGAATCCTTAATGAGATAATCCATGTCAACGTTGATTATGTATGGAGTCGTCGCATGTGCTTTATCGAAATGAGGAACGATTGCTGCTTTTAAGAACTCTATGCCTAAGCGCAAGTAGCCTGCGCGGTTTGCAATGACGCGATGCTCTACGAATCCATCGCAGTACTGCATAAATTCAATCTCAGCACCGTCTCGCGGAATTTCATGATCCAGACGTTCGATCACTTGCGCCAGTTCTTTATCATCCATTTTGAAATTTTGAGTTTCCCTTTAAGTAGCGTCCACACACCCACCGACTGAATTCGCGGGCTGCGCAGGGCGGAGCGCGGAGCAATCTCGTGGAGCGATTGAATTAGTGTGAGTATACCTCGCGGGTGCTATTTTGGAGCCTTGTTTCTTTGAATAACCGATTTCATAAATAGTTTGACTCCTCTTTTAAACGACATGTCTTCTACAATCGTGCATATAATTAGGCCAGCTGCTACAAACAGAGTAGCGGCGAACGTACCGATGGTTATGAGCATAATCAGAATTACTTGCCAGAACGGAGCATGCTGACGGTCATAGTGCAAGAGATTTTTAAAAAAGAGAAATACTAAAAATGTGACAAGTACCGCCACGTAGAAGCCGACTAGGTGCGCTATATGTTCGCCCCAAGTCATAAAACCTCGGCGACGATTTCGGTTATTGATTAAAGGATATTTCATATGCGAAGCGACGCTTGATAAGATAGCGCACCGACCCAACGACCGAGTTCACGGCTGCGGTGGGCGGAGCGGAGTGGAGTGGGGCCCGGAGCAGTCGCGGGGATCGGTTGGTTGGGTGGCTGTTGGTTTGTAGTAGTTGCCCCTGTGTGGGAAGTATACCATTGTAGCTACCTGTTTATTGATGTGCTTACGGTATGTCTTTGTTGCTCGCGCAAGGCATTTTGACGCGCGCGTTGAACGACAGGAACCAAGACGAAATACACGATGAAAATAGCGATGAGCGGCAGGTAGGCATTGGTTATGCGCGTTTCACGCGGCAATCCTTCATCCCAGGGCGGCCACCAGTCGGGATGGGTTGCCATGTAAACCATTAAGACAAACCATGTGCCGGCCAAAAGGATAAAGCCAAGTACTATTGCCAACCACGTTGGGCCATGAAATACCACCCTGACTAAATAAGTTTCTAAAGCCAGCAAGAGGAGTAAGGGTGCTTGAATAAATACTGCCATGATTCGATTATGGTATTTGTGCTACTGTTGCATAACGCGCAGACGCCCAACGATTGGTTGGGTTGCGTCATTCCATTTTGAGAGCGATGCATATTTTTGCAATGATGAACAACCCAATTATTAGCCCCAAAATAACCGAGAGCAAGTACGGCCACTTAAGTATGCCAAAAAGCAGGTAAATAGGTGCGGCAATGATGAGGAGACATCCTGCTATTACGACCGCTAATGTTGTCAACGCGACACACCACATGTCTGCCGAAAGTATGATGCCTGTGAGACCACCGGGATTTCTGTATGGCTCGTTTCCGTGTTCCCTCAGAAAAATAACTCCTCTGAGCGTAAATATTATGAATACTGTAGCTGCGATAATCGGGAGTGGTTGATACATTCTGATAAATTCCACCAATTAGCAGTTATAAGTAAGGTGATCCGAAAGCAGCGACCCAACAAGCTATTATATCGAACTCGTCGATCCAGTATCTGGAATCATTCGATCTATCTCCCCTCATCCGGTAATATACCGAAAAAGAACAGTCGAGTGAAGTGACACCGCCCAACGATTCCGCGAGCATCAATCGCTTTGAGCTATCCGCGAGAGCGCCTGGAGCGCATCGCCAACAAGATCGGCGTGGGCGTCGGCACTTGCAGGCTGCTTCGATAAGCGCCGCAGCAACTCGACACTGCGCATAACCTTCAAGTCGCCCAGATGTATGATGGCGAGGCGTCGCCGCATTATTTCGACGCTCGCATCGCCGGCTTCATGCATCAATTCCTCGGCGTAATCCGGCGAGGCGATATAGCGTATCCGGCGCTGAAAGGCGTCGAGGGTAAACGGCGCGCGGCCCGGCCAGTCGCCGAGCGACTTAATGAAGCCGTCGTGGCGCACCGTGTTGTGCCGATCGACTTCCAGCACCGAACCGGCACCACCGATTTCGCCGCGCCGGGTGACAAAAACGACATATCGTTGCCCGACTTTCATATCGATTGGGAACGCTCCACGAGCAAGCACCGGGCGCAGCACCAACACCTGCGGCAAGCTCAGCAACGGATCGACCGGAAAAATATAATTCTCAACCTTCAACCGCACATACTTGCGCCTTTCGGTCCAGTGCAAGCCGCCTTTAAAATACTCTTTCTCGATACTATCGTCCTGCACCGTGCCGATGGCGATATACCTCGCCGCGCCCACCAACCGATGCACCGAGCCCGGATCGATATCGGCCCGAACGGGCAATCTGAACAGCAACAACAGTGCAATGGGTAGCAGGCGTTTCATGGCGTTAAGTATATCGTAGCTGCGCGGCCAGCCGTAGGACGGCTTAAGCGAACCGCGCGAGTAATCGCGCGGCCCATTGGTTTACCCAAACGAAACCGTTTCCGTCACGGTATACCCATGACCGGACTTACCCATGTGCCAGAAATTCGCGACATAGATATAGCCGACTTTTCCATTGCGGCGACTCACTTTGAAAAGCAATCCCTCGAAGGTGCGTTGCGATTCGTATTTTGCGACGGGGCCATCGGCGCGTGCGGCAGCTTGCACGTATTTCAGCGCGTTCGTTTTGCGAAGCTTCGGGGCAACGGGGTAGCGTCCGGAAATCCAGAGGGCAAAATCATCGATCAAATCGCCCGCATGCACCCGCATCACGCTGTTCCACGGATCGCGGCTGGGGCGAAGAGCGGCATAGATCGCCGGGACGGCACGATATTCCTTAAGACTCCGCACAGTTGATAGCGCGGCATGTGCATAGGGTGCCGGGCCATTGGCGATGCAATCGAGCAAGAAGCTCAAAGCCGAGGGTGGCAATGGTTTGCAACGGCGCAAAACCCTGACTAACTCCGCAGCCTGATGATCGGTTGGCTCACTCATTCCCCGCCAGCGTTTTGCCGCCGCAACGATCTTGGCGGGGTCGAGTTTGTCGGCGGGCATGCCGGGCTCTTCCATTAACCTCGCGGCTCTATCAATCACGTATTCGCTCTTGCTCTGGCCAACCAGCCGCTGCACATCGAGCATGGCGGTTTCGGGCGCCAGTTTCGCCAATTCCCGCAGCGCGGCGATAACCTGATCTGCGGCACGGAAATCGGCCGGCCACTCGGCCACATCGGCGGGCACAGGTTGGAATATCGTACGTTCCAGGGCGTCGATGTGCTCCACGGCGTGTACTTCGCCACAGCGCCCCAAGGAAGGGCCGACGGCAAGCAAAACAGATAAGATGAGCAAGCTTTTCATATTTGTATATTATATCAGCGGACTGCGCCGGTGATGGCGCAGCAAGCCGTGGCATCACTGCCACGGCTTGCTGCGCTCCGTAAGACAGACACTCCTGTCTGTCCGGACGATGCAGTCGTCCCTTGCAACCCGCGACTACTGGGTCCTAAAACCGTCCCTTGGACGGCGGACAGACAAGAGTGTCTTTCCTACGCGAGCGGAGACGGCATCGAGCGGCTGCGTCGCGCTTTTCAATGGCCTTCACACTCGTTGACGATTTTGTTCAATCGCCGATATTCTTGAATCGAATACATCAAAATGCCCACAAAGGGGATAAGCCAGAAAAGCCCACATATCGTCAGAAAGAAAATATCGCCCTGAGAAAGCGGGCATTGCCTCAATATGGCTAACAGGGCGCTGTAGATGACGAGTCCAAATAGCGTGCGTTTGCAGTTTAGATACGATTTATGCTTCCGCAGGAGAGCTTCTTCCCCGGTGGGAGTTTTCCGAATAAAAGGAGGCGGTGGGTTGAGAAGCCGCATCAGGCCATAAGCGATGCCGATCGCCGATACGAACGCCCAAGCAACGCCCACCGGCCAATTCGCCTGTTCGCCGCTTGGCAAAGAGTTAATCGCCCGGTCGTAGCCGATGTACATCCCCGCCACGATACCAGCGCCGATGCACAGAATGTTAAAGAATCTCTTCGACATAAACTTGATGGCCTCTGCCTCTTTTAATGATACGACTATTATCGCAACGGCGATAGGCCGTGGCATGCGAATCGTAGGACAGACACTCCTGTCTGTCCGGACGATGTAGTCGTCCCCTTGCAACCCGCGACTGCCGGGTACTAAAGCCGTCCCCTGGACGGCGGACAGACAGGAGTGTCTGTCCTACGCGAGCGGGGCCGCCCCCTCTCTCCTTCAAGCCGTTCTCAGCGCCTCAGCGTCTCCGCGGTTCTTCCGCCGGTTCCGTTTTTTCGCCGCCGGCTTCTTCCGCGTCGCGCACATCTGACGAGCAAGCAGGTCGGCGGCGCGGGCGGTGAAGAGCATGGGCCGCTCGCCATCGAGCGGCTGCACGATCTCGCGGGTCGAGGCGCGGCTTTGCAGCGAGGTCAACGCATAGCGCGCCTTGAACCAACTCATCCCGCACGCATCGGCGATCTCGCTCAGGCGATAGGGCTCGCGGGCGGGGTCGAAGTTCGTCTGTTCCATAGAAATCCTTTTTTACCGCAAAGACGCGAAGACGCAAAGAACGGCTTAGGGAAGAAAAAAAGACAAAGGGACGAATTTCCACTTTGTTCCTTCATCTCCTTAACTCTTCTTTCAAGCCGTTCTTTGCGTCTTCGCGCCTTTGCGGTTATCTAATCATTGAATCGCGAACCGTGGCAGTAATGCCACGGCCCAGGCCGCGCGATAACTCACGCGGTTCGCGCCCATCATCAAGCCGTTCTTTGCGTCTTAGCGTCTTTGCGGTTCAATTGCTCTTCAAACAAAGGCCGATACTCGTTGAACGTCGTCCAACTGATGCCGCATTCGTAATGCTCGCCCCACCACGCCGCGAACGCGGCCAGATACTCGACCTGCTCGGGCGTGCAGCGGTCGAGATCGATATTGCAGTCCGCCGCCAGGCGGGAGGTGTCAGGGGGCAATCGGGTGTCGGGGATCAGGGGTCGGGTGCCGGGGGACGACCGGGTGTTAATAATGGGCGGCGTGTTGGCCTCGGCTTTATGTCGTGTGACGGGCGACACGCGCTGTTCCCCGACACCCGACACCTGATCCCCGATACCCGAAGTAAATCCGCAGCGCGATTGCGGGCAGCACCAGCGCAGGCTATCGGCGGTCAGGCGGGCGGCGAGTCCGCAATCACATACCACCGCGCCGCGCCCGGCCTCGATGCGGCGCAGGTGCGCTTCCCACGCCAGCCGGCCGGGACCGGGCGGGTTGGGTCGGGGCAGCGAAGTCAGCACTGGGAGCGCGGGCGACCCGCCCGCCTCGTCGAGGCCGGAGGCCTCGACGTCCGGAAGCAGGCGGGTCGCCTGCGCTCCCAGTGGATCGCGCCAGGCCCGATGTTCGGGCCGCGCCGCGCCACGCACCTGCCAGGCTTGCAGCACGTCGCCGGCGCGGGGGACTCGATTGGGGTGCGCCTCGAGCGCGGCATAGAACATCGGCTCCAGGTCGGCGGTCGGCACTTCAGAGAGGGCGCGGGCCCACACCGTTTTGTTGAGATCGAGCGCAGCCAAGTCGGGCACCGTCAGGAACTCGGCGGCCCAGGCTTGCGCCACCAGGTCTTCCAGCACGTCTTCGCGGTTGCGCTCCACCGCTTGTTCGCAAGTCGATATTGTCATCATGGCATTACTCTCAAGGCCGCGCCATTACTGGCGCAGTTCGCTTTCTACCCCCACTACGGCCGCACGCCGTGGCGATTGGCCCGCCGTCCCAGAATCGCATCGCGACGCTGCTCGTTCGCGCTTTTCACTTCGCGGCCTCCGGCCCGATAATTCACTACGCTGCTCCAGTGCGCCCACACCTCGCGCGGCGTGGGGTTCTCGCCGTTGCGGCCCCGGAAGCAGCGCGGCCAGTTCGCGGCGAAGCGCGCTTTCTCGTCTTCGGAAACCCCCATCTCGATCAAGGCCCGCACCGTGTCGTCGATATCGCGCTTCCACATCGGCGGCACCACGAGCGTGCGTATCCCGCAGATTTCCTTCAGCCATTGGTAAAGAGAAGGATCTGAATGCGGAATTGGGAATTGGGAATGCCGAATGGACGACGCTTGGTCGCAATGTTTTGCGTCTGATGTGGGTGGTGGGTTGGAGTGTGCCGTTGATTCCGCATTCCGCATTCCCAACTCCGCATTCGGTACAACACCGCTAGGTGTTGATGGTTCTAGATATGGTTCCCATGATTCAACGCGCGGGTACTCTGTACCGTGGGTATCGGCGATGTCACCCTTTGCGGTCGAAACCGTCACCCTTTGGCCATCTCGGTTGTCACCCTTTGCGGTTCGTAACGGTGACATCCCGACGCCCTTTGCCGACAGATTGTCGCCCTTTGCCTTCCTCCCGACCGGGGTGACAATTTGTCGCCCCCTGCTCTGATAGGGTGACTTTTTGACACCCTTTCCCAGTTCGAGCCGATAACCGACCGCGCACCCCTTGCCACCCAGCAGCCGCTCCTCAGCCACGATCAGCCCCGCCTCTTCCAGCTCGCGTAGAATCCGCTGGATGTTCCGCTCGCTGTAGCCGGTCTTCCACGCCAGGTACGGCACGCCGGGATAGACGTGGCTGCCGTCGTCGTGGCTATGGTCGGCCATCGCCAGCAGCACGCTCTGCTGGGCGTGGACGAGTTCGATCTCCCAGACCTGGGACATTAGCTTGATGCTCATGGCGATTGCAAATTTCGAATTGCGGATTGCGAATTCAATGACCGACCCGTAGGGGGGCAAGGCATGGCCTTGCCCCCCTACGAGCTCCCTGGGAATCGAGATCACCGGGAGCGCGTGGCTTCCGCCGAACCCCACGAACCGTGGCAGTGGTGCCACGGCCGGGCCACGCCATCACTGACGTGGTTCGCAAGCGGGAGCGAGGCTCCGGAGGGACATTCTACGAGACATCCGGGCCTCCGGATGATGAAAAATTACCTCCGGAGGCCTGCTGTATCGTGTCCCAAGGGCACCGGCTTTTCCGGACCTCATCGCCGGGCACTGAAGTACCGGCTACGAGGCTTCGCCAGCCGTCCTCTGGACGGTTCGAGTTTGAGATACCTCATCATCGCGTCCAGAGGACGCCTGGCTTTAGCCCTCCTGCCGGGTATTTCAATGCCCGGCGTTCCCCGAGCATTAGGCCATCGACCAGACCGTGAAACCGGAGCTATCCGCCCTCCGGACGGTTCGCGATAGATGTTGCATCAACGCGTCCAGAGGACGCTTGGCCGTAGGCCCTCCTGCCGGGTATTTCAATGCCCGGTTTCCGTCGAGCCATGAATTACCCCCGGCGCCCTCCTGCCGATTAATTCATCAATGCCCGGTTTGGGACTAGCTCCGCGTCCGGCACTGCACCGTCACCAACCGCAGGATGAGATCGGCGAACTCGCGATGCACCACCGCGACAGTGTTCCCCTGGCCATCGACAATCCAAACCTGATCGCCGCTCCGCGCGGCGATCTTCTTCCAGGGCGGCGGCAACGGCGGCCCCGTAGTCGCGTTCTTTTCCATAGCTTCCCCTCTCGTTCGGCCCCCTCCGGAGCCCCCTTCGCCGTTTATTCCGAGTTCAACTGTTTCACGTGGAACACCGCACCCCGTAGGACAGGCACCCCCGTTTGTCCAGGCGACCGTAGGACAGACACTCCTGTCTGTCCGGGCGACGAAGTCGCCCCTCGCCAACCACGACTTCAGGATCCTCAAGCCGTCCGTTGGACGGCGGACAGACAAGAGTGTCTGTCCTACGAACCGACGTCCTCACGCAGCTCGGTGGCAGGGCGGATGCGCCGGCGTTTCGCCAGCACCGCCTCGCGGCCGAGTTCGAGCAGCTCGTTGAAGCAGGTCTGTTTCGGCAAGGTCGCCGCGAAGAGCGTGGTCGCGCGCCAGAGCTGGCTGGCGGTCTCGATATCGCGGCAATTCGCCACCGCCCGCGTCACCAGGGCCGCGTGGCCCGCATCGTCCTTATACCCGTAATTCGCCGTCTTCAGTTCCGCCTTGCCGCGTTCTCTCGTCATTCCCGGTTCCTCCCTGGTCATTCAGTGCATATTTCACTGAATACCGCAAAATCATATTGATACTAATATACACGCTACTGCGTGGAATAGCAAGGGCGTGAGGGAAGAATTTTGAGAGGTTATCCAGATGGAAGCGTAGTCTCCACCGGATAAGGGCAATGCCATCATCTCCCTCCCGATTGGAAGAGGGCGCAAGCCCCGCCCGCTTCCCAATCTCTTCCCGAACGTGGTGCGACACGCACCGAAGAATTCGGGAGCATTTCAGGAGACCAAATTGGTCGAATTCCTGGCTGGTACCCCTTCCCGACCCTCGAAAGAGCCAAATTTGCGTTCCCCTAGCGCCGGATCGCGCGATTTCCGCTATAATCACGCTGGTATGTGGATGAGAGCGATCAAAAAGCCGGCCCCACCCGATAAAACCGCGAAAACCCGGCCGATTGGCATCGGGAAGCCGCAAATGCCCGGTTTTCACTCTCATTTGTCGCCACACACACGACAAACAGAGGCCATCGAGAGGAGTCCCTACCCGTCATGCTGACCACTCCTCCCGAGGAAGTTTCGCTCTCTCAGGCCGCCGCGATCTCGGGCGTCTCGGAAAAGACGATCCGCAACCGTATCGCCGCCGGGAAAGTGCAGGCCCGCAAGGAACAATTGGCCGGCGGCGGCGAAGCCTGGCGCATTTTGCGCTCTTCCTTAGCATCCGGAGGCTCCGAATGGGCTCCGGAGAAGAGGCCGGAGGTTCCGGAACCGCCACCGGAGCGTCAGGAGCGTCAAATTCCGGAGAGTCCGGAGGGTTCAGCAACCCGAAATCAGAGCCACAACAGTCATAGAGCGGAAGAACCTGCTAATCCCCTGCATTATCATGCACCAAGTCCTCCTCTCCATAAGGATGCTCAGGAGCCTCCGGACACCCCCAATCCGAGCCGCGACCTTCAGGGGGCGGAGTCTTTAACACAGAACTCCACCCCTCCGGCCCCTGCTGCTCAGGATGGTCTGGAGCCACCGGATGCTCCGGATGCCGTCTTTACCAGTTCACAGGCTTATGAAACTGAGGTGCTGCACGAGGAGGCGGGTAGGGGAGATCGCGATGAAGACGTGCGCATCCTCGACCATCGCGTCACACGTCTCGAATTCGTGACCTTGTTGCGCCAGGCGAACGAGAACAATCAACTGCTGGCCGAGCAGAACCGCCAACTCGTCGAGCGCCTCGATGCGATGACGCGCGAACAGGAAGCAACCCGCGCCGAGCTGGCGCTGCTTCGCGAACAACTCACCGAATTCGCCGGCCGCCCGGTCCCCACAGTTAAGGAGATCGCCGCTTACGTTAAACAAGAACTGGCCCCTCTGATCGCCGAAGCGACCCAAACCCAGCCGCCCGTTCCTCCCGGAAAGCCGCGCCCGTGGTGGAAGTTCTGGGATATCTCGTTTGATTGACGTGTGTCGCCACTCGCACAACAAATTACCTTCGATATAATAGCATGAAACCCACGACCCAGATGGCCGTCGGCACCAGCCATCCCATTAAGGTCGAGTAGGCGAGCATGATAAAGACGCGTTTCGGCAATTTCATCGGCACTTCAACCAACACGAAGAATCCCACCAGGCAGGCAAAGATCGCGAAAATGAGATACTCGCCCAGGTTACTGGTATAGCCTCCGAGCATAAAGACCGCGCATAAGAAACCGCCGAGCGGCGATACCAAAAACGGTCCGATCACCAATGCCAACCCGCGCCACCACCAATTCGCGCAAGGTTGGCCTTCATTCGGATAGCGTTCGGTAGCCATACGAGAAGTATAGCCTTACGTCGGCAATAACTCGGCTGGCCGGGGACGGCAAGACGCAAATATGGGTGATGGCACATTTCACGCAGCAGAGCGGCGATAACGTCATTCTGAGCGCAGCGAAGAATCTAACCGAGGGTTGCTCGAATAATTTTCTATCGCGGTTTGCCATTAACAGGTTCTTCGCGGAGCCCTCAACGCCCCGCCAATTCAATGACCCGTTTCAATGCCTTAGCAGCGTTGCGCGCGACATCTTTGTTCTGGTGAAAACTCACGATAAAGCCATCGGTGTAACGCTCGGTGGCTTTGCTGCCGGTCATATCGTTGAGGTTGGTTTCCTTGATTTTTTTGGTTTTATCGGCGACCCGGAAGTAAATCGAAAGCCCGTGATCGCTCTCGTCTTCGAGCAAGATGCGCTCGGTCGAAAGCTGATCGAGTGGGCAATCGTGCATACAACGTAAGGTGACGCGATAGCCGGTGACCATGGTTACTTGCTCGTTCACGATTCTTAACGTTCTCCCATCGCGTTCGACGTTAATATAGTTGGCGACTTCGCCGCCCTGCGTATGTTCCGACGCCGATTTGCAAAGCGCGCCCTTCAACCAGGCCACCGTTTCATCGAGTGTCGCTTTCTCGAAGTCGAGGGGCGGCGCGATATTGGTATTGGTTTGGGCCGGCGGCGCCAGAGCGCTTTCGCGCGAAGCCGGAGCGCTTGCGGGACGAGCCGCGATTTCGTGCGCCAGCGCGATGATGCGGCGCAATGCCAACCCTGTTTCATCGGCAGCTTGCGCGTTATCGAATTTCACATCCCAACCACTTCCATCGTACACCTGGAGCGGCTTGCCGGGATAATTGCGAGTGAAGCGAATGACGCGAGCGTGGTCTAACGGCCGAACGTAAACCGAATACACCGGATTATTCGTGGAATGAAACCCTGCCACGCGTAGTTCCATGCGATCGAGGGGAATTTCCATCGTCACATGACAAGAGAGGACGGTATCGTTTAAGCCTTTGGTATCGATATCCGATTCCACCACCAGCGTCAGCCGTTGCAGCTTCACCGCCGTATACGCTTTGCGGATCGCCGCGCTCTCGTGGGGAATGCCCTGCGCCACGACTTCTTTCGCGAGCCAGGCCACGGTTTCATCGAGCGTCGCGTGCTCGAAGTCGAGCGGCGCAGCCCAGGTCTGCTTACTCGTCGCCGCCAGCGCCACGGCCAGGCCCAACCAGATACGCCACCTGCGTTTTGAATTCGTGCGCATATTATCGATTTCTCCCCCTGCCACATTCGGCGATGAGCAGCGCCGATAATATAACGATTTATCGACTGTAAGTCAGTTTAGCGAGGTACCTAATAACAAATAAGTTATGGATGCGCCCTTAATTTATGACGAGTTCGTCATGGATGCCCCTAAAAATCTTTTGGCGAGACGCCGAGCAGGCATGTTATTCTAATTTGTGATAAATTAGAATAACATTAGAATAAGCCATGAAAATCCCTAAACACCCGCCTGATTTTATGACTGCATTGACAGAACTTAATGCATCTGTTAATCCGCTCCGTGGTTTGGAGGTCGTCAAGTCGGAGGTTGCGAAGGCGAATCATCCTCATTATTACCACTGGGACAAGCTGGTGCATTTGAAACCGCCCGAGGGTTTCACTCATACCGAATGGTGGGTCGCGCTTAAAATAGGACGCAAACGGCTCTCTAAGCCGATCCCTTTGATCGATGAAACCGGGAGGCCCTTCCAATTCCTGATACCCGACCCCATTCCCGAGGCACTGCACCGCATCGACCTCAGCGCCGGCGGCAAGATCGGAGTGCCAGACCAGGTGGTGAACCCTGCCACGCGCGATGAGTATTATGTGTCGTCGCTCATCGAAGAAGCCATCACCTCGAGCCAATTGGAAGGAGCGAGTACAACGCGCGCAGTCGCGCAGGCGATGATTCGCACGGCGCGCCGCCCGCGCGACCGCAGCGAGCAGATGATCTTCAACAATTTTCGCGCGATGCAGAAAATCGCGGCCCTCAAAAACGAGCCTCTTACTAAAGAACTCATGCTAGAGTTGCACGAGATATTGATGCACGAGGCAATCGATAAACCCGACGCAGTCGGCCGGTTTCGACTACCCGACGAGAAGGTCGTGGTTGGCGACGATAGCGGGCAGGTATTCCATGTGCCGCCGCGCGCCGAACAACTCGAAGCGCGCATCGCCCTCATGTGCGATTTCGCCAACGGCCACACGCCTGGTTATTTTATTCATCCCGTTATTCGCGCCATCATCCTGCACTTTTGGTTCGCCTACGATCACCCGTTTTTCGATGGCAACGGGCGCACCGCGCGGGCGTTATTCTACTGGTCGATGCTGCACTCGGGCTATTGGCTGTGTGAATTCATTTCGATTTCGCACATCATCCGCAAAGCGCCGGTGCAATATGACCGCGCGTTTTTGTATACCGAAACCGATGAGAACGATCTGACTTATTTCATCGTGTATCACATCGAAGTGCTGCAACGCGCGCTCCAGGCGCTCGATGCCTACATCGAAGAGAAATCGGGCAAGCTGGCCAACGTCGAACGTCAATTAAAATCGACGGTGCTCTTGAACCACCGGCAACGAGCGCTCATCGCCCACGCGCTGCGTCACCCGCACTTTCTCTATTCGACTGCGGGCCATAAGCTCAGCCACGGCGTCGCGTACCAAACCGCGCGCACCGATTTAATCGATCTTCAAGAGCGCAGCTTGCTCGATGTCGTGATGTCGGGTCGCACCTGGTATTTCCGGCCGGCCGCCGATTTGGCGGAGCGGTTGGCGCAGCTTTCATAAAGGGAAAATAAACCATGACCTTCGATCAATTCAAACTACTCATTCAAAGAACCGAAGCGCAAGACCCAACATTGCTGTCTTCTCCCTTTGCCGAGCCGCCTGCCACAGAGGTAAAAATCTCGGAAATTCAAACCTTATTAGGGGCGCAGCTACCAGCTTCTTTTGTTCACTTTCTCAAGATTTATGGAGGAGGTATGTTCGGTTACGCCGACATATTATCTCTTATCACCAGTGAAGTGGATTATATTATTACAAGCCAGCCAACCGACGCAAAGACATTACAGTTTGTTGCTTTTTCTCCAAATGGGTCCGGAGATTACTATGGTTTTCCGATAGTGGGGGGTTCTTGTGAAGATAGAATATTATTCTGGGATCATGAGCAAAATGAATTAGACCCAACGCGATATGTAGACTTCTTTGATTTCATGGCAAAGGTCGCGCTGCTAATTGAATAATTTGCATTGGACGTGCCACCATTATCCCGACCGAATTCGGCGACGAGAAGATCGTGCTGGAAAGGATCGACCCATGACCGACGAATTAGCTTGGACGTTCAATTACAAAATCATCGACGCCCCGCGCGAAGTTCTCTATAACGCCTTTCTCGACCCCGAGGCCCTGACCCAGTGGCTGCCGCCCGATGAAATGACGGGCGAGATGCATAGCTTCGATGCGCGCGTGGGCGGCGGCTATCGGATGTCGCTCTTCTATCCGGTCGAGCAAGCAGGGCGGGGCAAGACCAACGAGCGGGAAGATAGCGTCATCGTGCGCTTCGTCGAGCTGACCCCGCCCGAGCGCATCGTGCAAGCTGTCACCTTTCAATCCGATGACCCCGCCTGCGCAGGCGAGATGTCGTTCCAGGCGAGCTTCGAGCCGGTGGAAGGCGGCACCAAGGTCGCCATCCTCTGCACGAACCTGCCGCCCGGCATTCGCCGCGAAGACAACGCCGCCGGCTGCCAGGTATCGCTGGAACAGCTTGCTCGCTATGTCGGTTAGGGCAAGTTCTCCCCTCTCCAGTCGTTAGGGAGAGGGGTTGGGGGTGAGGGTCGAACAAGACGGCTAACGGCTTGCAACCGTACCGTAGGCGTCATTTTATGAGCTTGCGACGGGCTAACTGCCCGTTATGATGGAATTCGTTAGCTCGAAGCCACCTTTAACAACACCAAAGCGATGAAGCGGCGGATGATGTTGATATAGCTGCGCTCGGTGCGCAAGCTCATGTGCCGGAACCGCATGACCGTGCCGACCTGCTTCAACAACGCCCCGATGGTGTTCGTATCGCCCGACCCGGTGTCGTAATTCATGCTTATCGTTGAATTATACGACAGAATGTCGTAATATGTCACCGGTATCACACAATGGAACAATGGATAGGGTTGTGAAGGTGATATACTGCAAAGGGTCGTATAATAACTAGTTGGGTGTCGTGCGCAAAAGTGACGGAGCGTATACTATTCAGTAGGCAATAAATCATGAAATCGACCACAGCCCGCATTTGCCTTAATGCTATCTCATTTCTATTTCCACCAATCGGCATCGTCGCCTATTTGGTATTGGCTTATCGCTCGATTAAAATTCAAGGCATGGTGCTTTCAGTCGTAGCCGGTATATGCCTTCAAATTGTCATAGGTCTTATTATTGGTTATTGGTATACGAACTTTATGAATAGCTTATTCCAAATGAGTAGCATCAAATAAACAAACACCACCCCCAACAAATCGTTCCACGGGACTGCTCCGGGCTCCACTTCGTTCCGCCCTCCGCAGCCCGTGAACTCAGTCGTTGTGTGGCAGCGCGCGGCTTTGCTGCGTGCGGTAAAATAAGGATATGCAAAACGAGCTGCTGACTGAGCCGCAATATCAAGATTCAATTTTGTCTCACCTCTCGATAGATGACGACAAAGAGTTTTGGTCAACGGCTCTTATTGCTCTCTTGAAGGACGTTGAGGCGGAGTTAGAGGAAGCTCGCCCAAAGACGCCGGTTTATGTCCAAATAGGCGCCTGCTCTCATTGGCTACGGCCTCATCAAACACGTTGGACAGCAGCCGGCGGTTTTGCTTGGCCTTCAGGTTATGGCGCGTCTGGCTATTCACGGCTTGGTGTTCCTGAGTTTGATTGGTTTGTGTTACTGCGCCGAGACTTTGCAAATCAGAGTTGGCACCCTGTAGAAAAGTTTGCGGGCAAGCGGCACTCAGTTTTTCGTGCAGCATTACCAACACGCACAAAACGTCATCCGCAAGCCGCAATTCACACTGTTTGGCTGCCAAGCCGACCTTCAAGCCGTAAGCAAAAGGCTACTTGGTTTTATGGTTTCCGCAAAATTGAGGGTATCTGGCAATGCGTCGCCAGCAACTAAAAGGTATCAATTGCCACACAACAAATCGTTCCACGGGACTGCTCTGGGCTCCGCTGCGCTCTGCCCTCCGCAGCCCGTGAACTCAGTCGTTGGGTTGCACGCGCGCAGTTTGAAAGTTCGCCAAGGTAATGAACACTAAGGACTAAATTGAAAACCAAGTTCAAATATGTTGGATTGGTTAGTGTCATAACCCTCTGGTTCTTAGTGTTAATAGTCACTATGTCCCGTAGCGGCGTGCCGGCTTGGAAGCTCACTCGGGCATTCTGGATGATCGGTGTCGGTTTTATTCTTATCGTCATATACTCACTTATAGAAAAGCGGTTTAAGGCTCGGCGTGAGAGCAAAATGCTGGGGCATATTGCCGAGGTAAAAGGGGACAACGTGTAACCCAACAAATCGTTCCACGGGACTGCTCCGGGCTCCGCTTCGCTCCGCCCTCCGCAGCCCGTGAACTCAATCGTTAGCTTGCTTACTCGCCAGTAAAAGGTAATGCTCAGATTCAAGGGTAATATGATGAATCTCACTCGCAAGGGCAGAACTATTATAAAATCCGCAAGTATGGCATTCTTTACATTGCCCTGCACATTGATGGTGCCCGTATTACTCGTTAGTAAGAGTACGAACAATATTATCTGGATGATTGTATTACTGATATGTCAATTCAGTTTGGCTGGTGTGTTTGACCTTGCATTTTACAAAGTTATACGCAAGGAACAGCCTGACTATCCTACAAAAGCCAGTCAGTACACACCAGCGCAATCAGCGTGGGTCAAAATGAAAAGGCAAAAGTTGCTATCTAAGTGGCCATACTTCGCACTTGGGCTTGCATTGTTTTTCTGCGTTCAACTACAAGGTTCACGTATGGACAAGTTTATCGTTTGGTTGCTTTTACAGCCAATGCCGTTTCGCGTCATTATATCTTCAGTTCTCTCTATAATCGGTTTCATCTTTGGTATAATTTTGGGTAATTATAGTGGGAACGTAAGAATACGCAGAGCGGCGGAACTTATGGAACACAAATATCACGCAAGCTAACCAATCGTTCCACGGGACTGCTCCGGGCTCCACTCCGTTGCGCCCTCCGCAGCCCGTGAACTCAGTCGTTGGGCATGGTGCGCAAGGCTATAACGTCTCGTATCTAAAGGCCATGAAATGCGGATAGCCATCATAATCATCGGTATACTTTGTGTAGGGGCGCTCGCTGCGGTGCGTGATTTACTCCCAAACATATGGGAACGAGCAGGCGTAGCTGGCATTGGCGGCGCCATCATGGGCGTGGTTATCATACAAGCTCATATGTTGCACAAAGGAACCCTATCCAAATATAGGCGGGGGTCAGCAATGCGCGTAGAATATTGCTTTCATGGGAGGCATAGGTGCTAATGGCCGGTGAGGGTTGTACTATAAGTCCCGAACACCATCCCCAACAAATCGTTCCACGGGACTGCTCCGGGCTCCGCTTCGCTCCGCTCTCCGCAGCCCGTGAACTCAACCGTTGGGTCGCCGGGCGCTACATTACGTTTGTCGTTTATGGTCAAATACAATCAGGAGTGATAATGGAGGAACAAATGGACGAGGCACTCGATGCAATTCATGACGTAGCTTTAAAACTTCTACAACATGATCTAACTAACGAAGTAAAAGATGGTATTGAACTAATTTTGTCTATAGCTCGCCACAAACATGATGTACGCTCGGCCGACGAAATGGGAGAGGACTAAAGGTAACCGTACGGTCAACCCAACAAATCGTTCCACGGGACTGCTCCGGGCTCCACTTCGTTACGCCCTCCGCAGCCCGTGAACTCAGTCGTTGTGTGGTCGCGCGCAGTATGAAGTTATTCGTTCTATAAGGTATCGCAATGAATGAACTAAGCCCCGCCTTTGAAGTACATATAAACGGCCGTAAGGTCTGTTTGGCTGGCGTCGGAAAATATGGCGTACTTACAACTACGTTGACGTACGTCTTAAACGAACCAGATTTACCAGTAGCTCCTGAAAACCTGGCCAATCAAGGTAAAGCATTATTGCACGTTGGAGGATTAGTAGAGGATGTTCACTGCAATTGGCTTGAGGAAAATGTTTCTGTAAGCATTGGCGACGAAGTAACGATCAAAGTAATCGAGACTTCAAAGGTCGATGATCCGGTTGAGCAGCATCAATCTGCATTTCCCGTCAACCCTGAGCAAGTTCGCAGGGCTCGGTTTGAGCATTACATGGCATACAAGCGTGAGTTTGAGGGGTTAGACAGCACCTTTGCACCGGAGTATCCGCCAGACTCCGAAGCCGCCGCCGCCGTTCGGTATGCGATATATTTACAGTATGCTCATGAGTTCGAGCAAGAGGAGAACGAGTCATAATATCAGACACCCACACAACAAATCGTTCCACGGGACTGCTCCGGGCTCCACTCCGTTCCGCCCTCCGCAGCCCGTGAACTCAGTCGTTGGGTTGCAGCGCGCAGCGTGATAAGTACTCCTACATTTTGCGAAGCGGTAATATGAAGCGAGATAGGTTCTGGACAATTACAATCGAGATCTACGCCTGTCTTGGTTTATGCCTATCACCACAACTTGCGTTGGGTTCGTTCTTTGTGGCAAGAAGTATATGGGACCTTGCAGCCGCTGCTGGTTTAGGTCTACTTGTGATACCATTCTGGCGACTATTTAAAGTTCACAAATGGGCTGGCATGTTTATATGCGTATTGTGTTGGCTCATGGTATCATTTATTGTAGTTAATTGGAAACAGTTTGATTTTATGCCAGCTAAGTTGATCGCTCTCTTCATGTGTTTTTCTATAACAATTGCTTTACTATGCGGTGGTCAAGTTTGGAAAAAGGGGTTCTAAAAGTTCTTAACTGCAAACCCAACCAATCGTTCCACGGGACTGCTCCGGGCTCCACTTCGTTCCGCCCTCCGCAGCCCGTGAACTCAGTCGTTGGGTCGTGGCGCGCAACTAATACGATACCATTATGAAAACTCTCCACGAGGCTCAAGTCAGATACAATCTATTCGGCCAAAGCCCAAGTATGTGGCTTCAACAAGCATCATTTCTTAGGCTTTCTGCGGAATTAGTTGAGGAACGAATGTTTGAGACACTTAATATGCCACGAACAGATCATTGGGTAAATGAGAGGCAAGTAGCTTATGTTCAAACTTATATGATGCTTACGGCCTTTTCATTCGAGAACTTAATAAAAGGCGCACACACTGCATTAACACCTTTGTTAGCAATTGAACAGCGAATAAGAAAATGGAATAAATATAAGAGTGGCCACGGTCTTTCGGGGCTCTCTCGGCTGATAGATCCGCATGTCGTGCCAGATGCAGAGGAGGCTGGCTTTCTATCACGATTGCAAGAATACAGTTTATGGGCCGGTCGCTATCCCATCCCCAAGGATTCTAATCAATTGTTTTCAAGTGAGCATCCAGAACCACGTTTGCAGGTCCGCACAACCGATCCGCAACTATCAAAATCACTTTTTGCAAAATACCAAGAGGTACTGAAAAGCAATGAAACTGAAAGTTGGTAAACCACAACCCAACAAATCGTTCCACGGGACTGCTCCGGGCTCCGCTTCGCTCCGCCCTCCGCAGCCCGTGAACTCAGTCGTTGTGTGTTCGCGCGCGGTGGTACACTAAATCGTACACATGAACGAACTCATGATCGAAAACTTATTCGATAATACGCACGAGTGTGCATCATTTCATGATGCACGAATCAAAAGCGTCAAATTAGACTACGTATCAAGGGAGGCAATCTTTGATTGTGTTCTCTATGTCGGCAATCCAGACATATTTGAGGATAGAGAGAGAACGGCTGAAGGCACTCTCACAATTACGGGCTTTCTCTACTGTGTTATCGAGGCTCCCGATCACAATTACAACTACGACGATAATGAAGGTCTCGATGTAACATCTGACGGCCCTCTCAAACTGAATGAGTTTAGGGCACCATTGCCTCAGCTACCCTTGGATTTACCAGAAAATGCGTTCATTCATTATTTCTACCTTAACAACTGTAATTCATTCCTCTATATCGCAGCTACAGGTGCAACCTTTCAATGGACATGAGTAAGGGGTTACAACAAACACACAACAAATCGTTCCACGGGACTGCTCCGGGCTCCGCTTCGCTCTGCCCTCCACAGCCCGTGAACTCAGACGTTGGCTCGCAGCGCGCAGCTTGACGGGGTTCGGCCTAAATGGTGTCATTATAAAGTAATGTTTCATTGGAAAAAGCACGAGAAACCCACTGGCGATTTGCCAAGTCCATATGCCGAGCCTGAACGATACAAAGGCCGGCCGTTGCTCGTCATTTTAGACAACTATGTTTTAGATTGTATTGGAGAACTGACTCCCGAACAGCAGCAAGGGTTGGCTCGCCTTGTCAAGCCAGTGTTTGGTGGCGGTGACGATTGGAAGAAAACTATGCGTGACGTTCTTCATTTGGAAGATTCGATAGACCAACAAATCAAACAAATGTGGGAGGCTAACAAAATCAAAGCAAAAGAAATGGGTACTGAACTCCATCCAGTTCAATATGCTAAAATGTTCGTTGATTCAAACTTTGCTCATTTAATTACGCAAGACCGTAATTAAAAGTTACTACCTGCAAGCCAACAAGTCGTTCCACGGGACTGCTCCGGGCTCCGCTTCGCTCCGCCCTCCGCAGCCCGTGAACTCAGTCGTTGGGTGTAGTGCGCTATTCTGCACGGGTGCGGCAGTGAACAAAGGTAATTATTGTGGAAGAATTTGAAGACTATCTTGTTCGCATTCCCGACGGTCTTTATGAACTCCGTACATTTACGGCAGAGGAGCTCCCGTGCATAACCGGCGTTAATATAGGGTTAGCGGATTTAGAGGCGAAAGTTGTCTTTGGATGGCACTTATCGGTAATATTTAACTTCAATGATATAGCAGATAATGGCATGCCGTCGCCAACCGAGGTTGAGGATGTAAAGCCGTGGGAGGATGAATTAGATAAAGTATTTATCGGTGATATAGGCAAGCCTAATGCTTTATTTCTTGGTCGGGTAACCTGGAATGGAACCAGAGAACTCATGTACCGTGTCTTTGAGCCAGAGCCTATTCACCAATATCTTGCAGGGATTATAGAGGCAAAGTCTCATCCGCGATGGTTCGGCTATCGTATAGATCCTGATTCGGAGTGGGAGTTAGCTCTTTGGTTATTTGAGAAACCGTCAAAGCGTAAAAAACCTTGGTGGAAGGTCTGGTAACACTACACCCAACCAATCGTTCCACGGGACTGCTCCGGGCTCCTCTCCGTTCCGCCCTTCGCAGCCCGTGAACTCAGTCGTTGGGCAGTTGCGCGCGGTTTGATCGTAGTAAGTCACTCCAATAAACTATGCTTACAACTTCACTCATCATACGCGGTAATGAACATTTCAAAGTTCGATCCGCAGCCCGCCGTTTTGGTTTGGGACGGGATTCTTATGTCATGAAAGGGGAGTTAAGAACGGTAGGGCCGAACAAGGGTACTCCACTCCCATGTTCCACACTTCGTATCAATCTTTCAACTAAGCTCGACATAGCGAAGCACATGGCAGAGGTGGAAGCCAAATTAGACCAGATACTATCTCTGATTGCGCTTGAGCAAAAGAGGCATACGTGTATTTTAGAGGTTTATTTAGCAACAGGGTTAACCGTGGGACACAAGAAGAAATATTACACTAGAACGACAACGCTCTCACCGACCCTTATGGCAAAGCTTGCTGCTCTTGACATACACTATCAAATTAGTAGCTATCCCAGTTACTGAACGACTCATGGTATAAAACAACAGCCCAACCAGTCGTTCCACGGGACTGCTCCGGGCTCCGCTGCGCTCTGCCCTCCGCAGCCCGTGAACTCAGTCGTTGGCTCGTGGCGCAAAGTTGAAGGTAGGCGAACATATGTTTAACAAACCCATTCCCCGGTCTCCTATCACTGTTAAGCTTGCAGCGTGCCTTTTTGTCGCAAACGCACTCTTACTCATATACAATAGATGGGCGTTAGGCCAACCTCATTTGTTTGGCGATTCTGTTCAGGTTTTGACAATGGCTCTTATCGCCCGCTCTCTTTTGGATCTTAATCGTGGAGTATGGTGGTTTTTGGTCATTTCCAATTTTCTGGGCGCAATTGGCTTTATGGTACTCGGTCCGCAACTAATCTCAGTAGATCATAGTATCACCAGCCGAAGTATGCTCATTGTAATAGTAGTGCTATCGGCAGCTACATGGTGTATGTTGGTTATGCCATCCAGCTTACGAGCATTTACGATAATCCGCTCAAAAGGTGGTAACAACGTCATTACGGCCAGTTAGTCAAATGTACCAACCACAAGCCAACCAATCGTTCCACGGGACTGCTCCGGGCTTCACTTCGTTCCGCCCTACGCAGCCCGTGAACTCAGTCGTTGGGTTACACGCGCGCAACTTAAAGGGTCCCAAGGTAACGAGCACTAAGGTCTAAAATGAAATCCAAGCTCAGGTATATTAGATTGGTTAGTGCTATATCCCTATGGTTCTTAGTGTTAATATTCACTATGTCCCGTATTGGTGTGCCGGCGTGGAAGCTCACTCGGGCATTCTGGATGATCGGTGTCGGTTTTATTCTTATCGTAATATACTCACTTTTAGAAAAGCGGTTTAAGGCCCGGCGTGAGAACAAAATGCTGGAGCGTATTACCGAGGTAAAAGGGAACAACGTGTAACCCAACAAATCGTTCCACGGGACTGCTCCGGGCTCCGCTTCGCTCTGCCCTGCGCAGCCCGTGAACTCAGTCGTTAGCTCCCATGCGTAATGTTTGGTAGCTTGCCCAATTAAGACAAACATCCTCATGCCTTACTTCCTAATCTTGCCTTTATACATTTTTCTCCTGATAGGCACGGTGGTCGCCGGAATCGTTCTCTTGAATATTCCCAAGCTGAAACCTTACGCCCGATATGTGTTCGGTGCGGCCATTGGTTCAATTCCTGGTTTTATATTGGCCAACGCTCTTCTGTTTTTAGTCGCAATCGGCTTGGTAAACGTATCAATGCCCAAATCGTTTGATCAAGTGCGTGGTATTGCTGCAGCAGTTACACTGTTTATATGCCCTTTCATTGTGTCATTTGTCGGCGTGGTAGCGGGCGCGATCTTGAGCATCATAGTAGTCCGTCGCAAAAGTGCACAACATGGCAGCTAACAAATCGTTCCACGGGACTGCTCCGGGCTCCGCTGCGCTCCGCCCTCCGCAGCCCGTGAACTCAGTCGTTGGGTCGCTCTCGCATTTTCGATACACTTCAACTGACATGGAATCGACGAAACAAGAAAAATTGGGGCAAGCATGGTACTACTTCACAAAAGACGCACACTATGGAGTAATTAAGTTTGTGCTGTTTGTTGGCGCCCTGCTCATTGGCTTATCTAGTAAATGGCTGAACGTAATGACATGCAGCGTTCTTTCAGGCATGTGGGTTGCCGGTATTGGCCCCTTGCTTGGAACGTTTACATATAGACGTATAAGTAAGCGTCATACTCTGTTAGTTCTTCTCAATGCTGTAGCAAACGTGTTTATGTGTGCTACAATTGGAGTGGTCGTCTGGCTTGTGGTTGCAGTCACTAACACGTAAACGCAACCCAACAAGTCGTTCCACGGGACTGCTCCGGGCTCCACTCCGTTCCGCCCTCCGCAGCCCGTGAACTCAGTCGTTGGGTTACTTGCGCGATACGCTTCTGGTTCTATAACCTTTACGTAGAATGGCGCTGAGCAGCAAAAGAATCTTGATGAAGAAGGGGGATATAGAGAAAGGCGAAAGGTCTATGCGGAGCGCCAATGCCAGTTGTTTATTTCGCGGCCTGTCGTATTTGGTTTTGCTCGTCGTGTGCTCACCGGCGGGTTTGTACTTAATTCAGGTGCCTATTTCCTTTGTCTCATTTCAGTCAATATTATTCATTGAGTATTTAGTTTGGTCGCTTTTGCTGCTGGGTGCACCGTTCATGTTTGTGTGGCTTTTGCGAAACGCTTTAGATAAGGTCAAACCGCCTTTTTCTGGCAGCAGCGACATCAAGGGGCGAGACAATGATACAGGCCCATAGTAAACAACAAGCACCCCAACAAATCGTTCCACGGGACTGCTCCGGGCTCCGCTTCGCTCTGCCCTCCGCAGCCCGTGAACTCAGTCGTTGGGTGTAGTGCGCGCTGCTTCAGGTTAAGCTAAATGAGTGATTCAAGTTCAACCGTTGACAATTTAGATCATCCTCCGCCAAAACAACGAAAACCCTGGCGCGAATGGATCTCAAAGGGCTTGAGTTTAATCGCCATTGGTTGGCTGTCGTGTACCATCATTACTTTAGGCGTTCTTTACCAATATGCATGGCAGTTAGGCCGCTACCCGAATCCAATCGCTCCACATAATGCAGCGCATGGCTCTTGGTATCACGAGTCATTTTTACAAGAAGGCGTGAGGTCGCTTTTTAGTCCACCAGTCTACGCATTGTTCTTTGCTATACTATCATTGTTGGTAAAACCAAGCCAACTGGCTGTCGTTCTTTTAGGGTTAAGTGTCATTTTCTTCTTTATCGCGTTCGGGCATATTAGCTTGCTTGATTAGTGATCAAGGCGTTGGCACAATGACAGACACTACACCCAACAAGTCGTTCCACGGGACTGCTCCGGGCTCCGCTGCGCTCTGCCCTCCGCAGCCCGTGAACTCAGTCGTTATGTGTCGCGCATAGTCGCGGGGAGTAGTAATCCAATGCCAGGTGTTATTGAGCGCAACGGACATTCGATAGATGCAAAAGGATTCATTCACTACGACGATAGGCCCTTCTCTTTCGAGGATGCAGATAAAATTGCTGGCCGCCGCCTTGATCGTCGGAGGAATTATGCTATCATCGACGGGAAGGTGTGTGAGTCCGTCACGTGGAGCACCTATTGCACGGGATGCTGCGAACGCGAAGATGGTTATGGCCCTAATCGGGGCATAGGTTGCCCGGAATGTGGATACACAGGCCGCAGCCGGCAATCTCAATGGGTACCAATCAACAACACATAACAAGTCGTTCCACGGGACTGTCCTGCGCTCCGCTCCGGCCAGCCCGTGAACTCAGCGTTAGCCACTTGCGCCTGCATTTACGGAAACTGACTCATACGCTCTATGGATAATAGTAACGAAGAACGAAATTATGAGATGCTTGCCGAAAGCCCTCTTATGTGGCTTGAGCAAGCTGAACTCCTCAAAATGTCCGCTGAAGTCATACTTGTTGAACTCCTAAAACTTACGAATGTTTCTCAGACATTCCCAGGTGTACGCGAAAAAAAGCTCGGTTATGTTCAGTCATTTATGCTACTCATGGGTTTGTCATTCGAGAATTTAATTAAAGGCACGCTCACCGCCCTCACGCCAACATCATCTATTGAGGCTAGACTAAAAGAATGGAAGTCATATAATAAAGGTCATGGTATAGCTGGTTTGGCTAAAACTATTACGTCTCTTAATCCCGACGAGGAGAATCTTCTTATTCGATTGGAGATATATATCGTATGGGCTGGTCGCTACTCAATCGCAAGCACCGTAAATCAGTATGCCAAAAGCTTGCAACCTACAAACCTGCATACATTCAAATTTACCGATCCTACACTATGTGACTCATTATTTAGTAGACTCTCATTTATTCTAAAAGCAGAAGCGCCAAAATGAGCCTTTCTAAAACATGGTTAACAAATGGCTAACAAATCGTTCCACGGGACTGCTCCGGGCTCCGCTTCGCTCTGCCTCCGCAGCCCGTGAACTCAGTCGTTGGATCGTTGCGCGCGGCTGACGGGTCAACCAGCTAAAATACACCATGACCTTTGGCAAAAGAGTATTCGACCGTAGCGTTCTAATTCTCTTACTTAATGTCGCCTGCTTTCTTGCGCCCATCAGCATATTTACATTGGTTTGCTCTAAACCTCATTCAGTCTTCCTCAACCCTCCAAACACTTTTGCAGGATTATTCATGATATCATTGTTTATATGGCATGGATTAAAATCAGAACAGTATAAACGGGCTGCATCAGTTGCGCTAATAAGCTCTAGTTGCATCGGCGCATATTTATTCCTAATTAACGCATATGTGATACTGTGGTATCTTTTTGCGCACTAATGGAACATGGCAAACAACCACCCAACAAATCGTTCCACGGGACTGCTCCGGGCTCCGCTGCGCTCCGCCCTCCGCAGCCCGTGAACTCAGTCGTTGGCTCGCTGCATCTTTGTTTTCATCGTGCGATATATAATTGAACCGTATGACTCCATTCGATACATTTGGGCTATTTCAGATATTATTAGACAACTTTCAGAAACTGTTAGATGATGCACGGAGTCTTCGGCACGCAGAGTCAGATGGCTCATTAGCGGTAAATGCTGCTATTGTTGGTTTTGGCCAGTTCAGCCCCTTATCCGAATGGAGCCAAGCCCATTACGACTTCATTGCAAAGCGCCTTCAAGGCGAACTCTCTTTAGCAGAACTTACTTGGTACGAAGAATGCGCTGAGGCAATTTCAGTGTTTGCGTCTTTACTTATTGGTGCCCTGTTAGGTAAGATTCAATCAGGAGAGATTGATGACACGGGGTTCATGCTTGGAGATGCTCATGTGCCGGCCTTCCTATTACTGAACAATGAAACTATTTGTGCTAGCTTCTGCAAATAACTTCGCCTATACTCAACACAGCAAGCCAACAAATCGTTCCACGGGACTGCTCCGGGCTCCGCTTCGCTCCGCCCTCCGCAGCCCGTGAACTCAGTCGTTGGGTCGCTGCGCGCGGCTTGAAAGTAAGCAAGACATTAAAACAAAAGCATGAGCCAAACACTGGAGTATTTCTTCAACTATCCCAAGCCCCTCTCCGAGTTGGCAGAAGATGTGAATAACTGTCTGGGTTGCTCCTTATCGCCGTATGAGAATGATCCCGAAGACTTGTTTGATCGCTTCCTGAGCATGGAGTTCTCATTGCATACAGCCGACGGTTATGAAAATGATCGCGAATTGGATTTTGAGAACTTTCATTATCAACTCAGTTTCAGAACTCCTTGGCCCGATGCAGATGCTCATCCCATTCGGTTACCGGCTATGTTGATAGTAGCTTATGCGTTACACCGAAAGTATGGCATTGTAGGCATGTTGGTTTCCAATATGCAACGTTTGTTGACTCGTTATGAAGAGCGAGCAATTCCAGAATTTGGCAACCGGCTCTTCGACGTAGTTTCCGATACTCCCTTTATAAATTTTGAGGCGCATCTCCAAACCGTCTCAAAACGGTGTTATGATTAAATGTAGATCGTTCATGGCAATAGACATACATCAACCCAACAAATCGTTCCACGGGACTGCTCCGGGCTCCGCTGCGCTGCGCCCTTCGCAGCCCGTGAACTCAGTCGTTGGGTCTGCTGCGCGCTATACGGCGGTTTGCAATAATTTAGGTCATGAAAGTCGAACTTAAAGCTGAACGTGGAATAAATTCAGGTCATAATCTGAAACGTATATTAGCGCCTCCGTTTATCGCCGGAATATTTAGTGCTGTCGCGCATTGTGGCAGAATAGCATCATTTTCCAATTCAATATGTGACCATGTCTTTTTTTGTTCAATGGCGTTCGTTGTGCTTGGTTCTATCGTTTTGCAGTTTGTCGTCTTATGGTTAGCTCTGGCGTGGTGGCTAACGCCTATAACCAAGAGGAGTATGGCGGCAAGCCACCTCATTGGATGGAGTGCGGCCTGGTTAGTTCTTGCCATCGAAGCTCGTGCCATAATTTCTAATGCTGCTCAAAGTTGGCCATGAATAAGTCGCGTCAAGCTATAATGACAGCAACCCAACAAGTCGTTCCACGGGACTGCTCCGGGCTCCACTCCGTTCCGCCCTCCGCAGCCCGTGAACTCAGTCGTTGGGCGTGGTGCGCAGACGTTGCCGTGTGCAAAGTGGGAGTAACAACATGGTAGAGAAAGAATTTAACGACATTAAAGCTCAGAGAAGTCAATTTATTATGAAACGGATGCTACCTCATGGGCTTGTAGTAATCATGCTACCCTTAGGTGCCCTGTGGATCGTAAGTCTCAAATTACCTGGCAACTCGGTAGTTATGCTCCCACTTTTGGGTTTACTCTGGGTCGTTGACGTGTATAGAGTAATAGGGGACTTGCCTAAGCTCAAATCCCTAAATGCCGAGGTGAGGCGCCTGCCTTAAATGCAACTAACACCATGCCCAACAAATCGTTCCACGGGACTGCTCCGGGCTCCGCTTCGCTCTGCCCTCCGCAGCCCGTGAACTCAGTCGTTGGGTGTTTGCGTCCAGTGGGCGGGTAGGCAATAATGAAGGTCAGAGGTGAACTGATGAAAGCGTTGTCTGCCGGACTCAAAGGCGCACTATACGGGATCATTGGATCAGCACTTTATACGCTCGTCGTTCAAAAGGTAACTGGTCTCGAAGCCGCAATATTCTCACCACGGTGGTCAGTTGAATGGTATCTTGTCCTCCCATTCGGCTCTATTTTAGGTGCGTCTACCGCACTTGCCCTATATTTCACTTCTACACGGCGCCGAACGGCAGCGTTCATGAGTAATTTCTCTGGTGGCCTTATAGGTTCCGCGTTATGCGCATCTTTCATTGCATTCTTAGCATGTTGTCAACCTGTCATGTCGGGGTTTCACTCATGGTTCTGTGTCTCTCTGTTTTACGGGCCGTGGGTAATTTGTTCAGCAGGGTTATTGGCGCATTCCTGGTCAATCTTAAAACAACGTGCCCCACAATAACATACAAACACCCAACCAATCGTTCCACGGGACTGCTCCGGGCTCCACTCCGTTCCGCCCTGCGCAGCCCGTGAACTCAGTCGTTGGGTGTTTGCGCTATACTTTGACGAAATCATATAAATGCGTATTGGAGTAAAGATGCCAGACAACAAACCCCAAGTCAACGATGAGATACGTCCTGTATGGCTAGGCTTGTTATGCTTCTGTGCTCCTCTCGTTGCCAGCCTGCTAATTTTTACATGGCCTTTTGTCCCAGTCTTTTTACTTGCGGGCCTCTTTATGTGGGGTAGAGGTAAAGGAAGATCGAGAGTAAGCCAAGTCGGAGGTGCATGGTTAGTAGTTGGCTCACTTCTAGGGTTTGCGTTCATGTACAAGTGCTATACTTCGCCCTATTGAGACGTAAATCAAAGTTGGTCAACAAACACCCAACAAAGCGTTCCACGGGACTGCTCCGGGCTCCACTTCGTTCCGCCCTCCGCAGCCCGTGAACTCAGTCGTTGTGTCGCGTGCGTAATATGCACCAGTTGTATAAAATCTATTTATGCGAAGCATGGCATCACGCCCTTTAGGCTTTTATAGCGCAATCGCATGTCATTTAGTCATTGGAGGGATGACCGCTATTTGCGCTTATCACTGTATCTCCGTTGGGCAAGGAGGTTATCGGGCAAATACTACCGCTATCTACAACTTTCCAGGGCCGTGGGGCTGGGCGTTTGATGCTGGTATTGTAGCGGTTGTCGGAACGTTGGTTGGGTTGGGGTTCTCCATTTTCTCACACTTTGCCAAGCGGCTTACTTGGTTAGGTGTTATTCTCAATCTGTTGCTATTGCCAGCGTTCATGGGTTACTTCAGAGTTTTGTCGGGTGTCATGGGCATTGACTTCGACTAACATGCACTGTTCAGAACTCACGTTAACAATCACGACAACACAACAAATCGTTCCACGGGACTGCTCCGGGCTCCGCTGCGCTTCGCCCTCCGCAGCCCGTGAACTCAGTCGTTGGGTGGCCTTCTTGCTGGTGCCGCTGCTAAGCGAATGTCAATCATTGTACAAATGAATACCACTGCATCATTACGGTTACCTTACTCGGTTGAGAATCGAGCACAAGGTAAAATGCTCACGTTGGAAGAAGATCGAGTAGTTTATGAATCAAAGAGTTTTTGGTTTAGGCAACGTCGCGAACTTCGTTACGAAGCCATTGCCGAAGTAATCGTACAGATGGTGCAAGGGCCACCCCAAAGTTTGGGTGTTCCCGCACACCCCGTTCTTCATGTGAATGAGAATAAAGGCGGCCATCATGCTGCCAACCAAGCTCCCATAGTCTTTAATCTTCTGTTCACTAATGCATGTCAAAGGGCGCAGTTATTGAGTATCCTTAAGCATAAGGCCACAAAGGCTGTTTTTAGCGAGTTGGCAAATCAGTATGCGGTGAGTGAGCCCGTAGAGTAACGGCCACCCAACAAATCGTTCCACGGGACTGCTCCGGGCTCCACTCCGTTCCGCCCTCCGCAGCCCGTGAACTCAGTCGTTGGGTCCGGCGCGCGCTGTTAAACGGTTCTAATTGTCTCATAAGTAAAGGCCATTATGATCGATCAAGAAAATGAGGGGTTCCGAGCCTATTTTCAACATCCCGATGGAGAACAGTATTCAATGGTCTTGAAGGGATATAAACTCGAAGAAGCTATTACTGAATGTCGTCAACAATGCATTTGTCACCATGTTGCCTTTGTGCGTCTGGACACGTGGACTCGACAGATGAATTATGACGGTGGTAAATCTCTCTTGTGGTGTGGTTCTGAGTCAGATCAATGGGAGTGGGTACCGTCCAAGCAGGTCACAACAAAGAAAAAGGGTGGCTAACTATCATACGGCCAAACCCAACAAATCGTTCCACGGGACTGCTCCGGGCTCCACTCCGTTCCGCCCTGCGCAGCCCGTGAACTCAGTCGTTGGCTAGCTGCATCAAAGTTGCAGTTCCCCATTAGTGAACACAATTCGACATGGATAATGAGAGCCAAGCGACAATAGCATTTCTGCAAACTTTGGTTGAAGTCCATCAATCCTTGGACTTACTAGCAAAGGAACTGAATCAACGTACGGACGTTAAGAAAGCGTGTGTTCATCCCTTCGCGCCACGTGGTCACTTATCTGGCGAATATGATTTAGAAGGCTTGCTCACAATAGGTTACTCAAACGCAGACTTTGGAGTATCCGCTCTTTTAGAAAGTGGCTACTGTGTAGACTGGTGGCTTGCACTAGACTGGAATGAAAGTAACTGGCGTCTCAGGTGTGACGTTCTCAGTAACAACACATCCGACGATGGGAGTTGCGTAGTTATACCTTTCCCCGAGTTCATGAGCACTTCAATGGCCGAATTGACTGAACACTTGAAAAGTTGTGTACTCAAACTCAGGGAAACGGTAAGCGAGGAGTCATTATTTGCCTAACAGCAAGCCAACCAGTCGTTCCACGGGACTGCTCCGGGCTTCGCTCCGCCCTCCGCAGCCCGTGAACTCAGTCGTTAGCTAGCTGCGCGCAATGTGCAGAAGGCTCTGAAACTAATATGCCAAGGGTAAACCATCTTTCACATGAGGAATATGTTTCACAACTGCGTCGCCGCATTGTGGAAACGGCTGAACAAGTTCTTAACAACAGCATTTGCGTTACGGAGGGTTCACGTCAATTAGTCCCACTTTGGTATTTAGCTGAGTTGCCTAACGACGATAGTTTCAACTTGTTTAGAATGATAGAGTCAGAGACAGAGTTGTTTCCTCTTGGTACACTAAGGCAACAGTGGAATACAGACGCTTTGGCAGTTCTTGATAGTCAACGAGAAGAGTATGAAAAGGGAGTAAGAGCCCAAGCACTACGATCCTGTCAAGCTCTAATTGATACTTACAAAACAGCAAGCTAACCAATCGTTCCACGGGACTGCTCCGGGCTCCGCTGCGCTCTGCCCTGCGCAGCCCGTGAACTCCGTCGTTGGGTGCATGCGCAGGGCAGTCAGGTAGCATTATGGTTAAACATTCTAATGAAGCAGAAGAACTGTTAACCATTCGACGGCTTGCATTGCAAGCTGAAGCAGAGCAACCCCATCATGCCGCTAACAGTTCTTACTTTCAGTGGTTTCTCAACGTAGTCGCATTCTGCATCCCGTCCGGGCTGCTTGCTCTAACAGTCGCATTCGGCCGAGCAGGGTTAGTAATAGGTGGGGCAGGTGTTCTAATCTGGCTGGTTTTCCTTATTCAGGGTTTTGGCAATGGTTCATCGGCAAAGCATCGTTCAGTAGCCTACAGTAGTCTCTTAGGTTTAGGGCCTGTCTTAGTCCTTTGCATTATTGGTCTCTGGGTATGGCCATTAGGCATCATGGTCAAAGGTGGCATATAATGTCTTGTGGCACTAACGGACATGCCACCCAACAAAGCGTTCCACGGGACTGCTCCGGGCTCCGCTTCGCTCTGCCCTCCGCAGCCCGTGAACTCAGTCGTTGTGTCGCCGCGTGCAATGTTCCGGGTGCGTAAATGCAAGTCAAGCTTGATGGTATAATAAAAGAAAGAGCGGTTCGCTACGAGGCAATATGTCTGCTTCAATTATCATTCCTCACAAGACAACATTCTTCCTGCCGGTTCAGGTCATCGGCTATTCATTCGCGATTGTAGCTTCCGTGGCTCTAATATGGTTGTCCCAGAGCACTTTAGTATTTTGCTACGAGTTTTCAGCCCCATGCGGTACGCCTTGCGCTTCTGCATCATTCTTGTTGTTCATCGCGCCAACTGTTCTTACATTGCCCTTTGTTAAATTGCTCACAGCTAAAGGTCTTTCAGCGTTTGGCCTTGTATCCCGTTGCGCAGTTACAAGCGGTATTGCTGTTTGGGCAGTAGCAATAGCACTTTTGTTCGGTCAAGGTTTTCTCGTATGAGTCAACTGGTAGTCGCAACCGTCAACACAACAAATCGTTCCACGGGACTGCTCCAGGCTCCGCTGCGCTCTGCCCTCCGCAGCCCGTGAACTCAGTCGTTGGGTCAACTGCGCAACATTCCGGGGTGCGCCTATCATTGTGGTCTGGAAGTGAGAGTTTATGGAAGTGGTAGCGAAGGTCTGGTTTTTCATTGTCTGTGCTGTAATCGTGTTCATCTGTGCCGTATTCGTGCTATTTATACCCTGGGTTCCATATCAAGAGTATGGTGACTGGTATGATGAAACTGCCCACATTCCTGCCACTGGTCGTATTGAGAGGCAATTAAATCAAAGACGTTTTAGCTCCACGGTAGAGTATCAGGGGCTTGGCTATAGCAGGCAAACGAGTTATGAGTTTCAATCCGATACGCTGAACGGGCACTTATATACGTTTGCGGTCGGCAAGACGGAAATCGCGTGGTCTCATTTTCTTCCTGAGTTAATAATCATTAGTTTTGTGCTATCCTTATTTACGGCGGTAGTTCGACGTGAGAAGCGGCACCGCAAACTCGCAGCTTCGCAATAATGCAGTGAGCGGGGGTGACAAACAGTAAACCCAACAAAGCGTTCCACGGGACTGCTCCGGGCTCCGCTGCGCTTCGCCCTCCGCAGCCCGTGAACTCAGTCGTTGGGCCCGCTTGCGCGCAGCTTTATCGGTAGTAAAATAGAGGGTTCGGTAATACATGGGTTATCAATTAGAAGGTGCTGGGGGAGAGATAACTTTTGCTCAATCAATTTGGCCTCCAGTATTAGCTGTCGCGGCGATCTTCGGTTGGCAGCCTCAAGGCACAATTCCAGACAAAGAGTCGGGTATCTTTCCCGGCCGTGCCAGTTATGGGGCCTATGAGTACAACGACGGGCAATTGGTAACGGCCGAGGATGCCCATAACTTGGGTGAAGCCATCGAAAAGGCCCTGCTCTCCTTGTTCATAGGCGTGAAGCAGGGTGTCCCTCAAACTGACTCCGACAAGGTGCGTACTGAAGAGGAGCAACGCGCCATACAAAGAGTTATGGAATACGACCCAGAGGGAGATAAATTAAAGCGCTTCGTAAGGTTCTGTAAGGCGGGTGCATTCACAATTCACTAACAAGCAAGCCCAACCAATCGTTCCACGGGACTGCTCCGGGCTCCGCTTCGCTCCGCCCTGCGCAGCCCGTGAACTCAGTCGTTGGGCCTTGCGCTAGTTGTCAAGGGTACAGATATGAAAGACACGAATGAACGAGAATTGCTCAAATATCTCACGTGGATTATGGCACCATTGTGGTGGATATTTGTAATATGGGAATTTCTTTGGCAGCATCTGTTACCGTATTACTTTGTAGGGTTATGTATTCTTGTATTTGTAGGTATAGTATTGCTGCTATGCAGATGATTGCCAGGTTGGGTAACAAACAAGTGCCCAACAAATCGTTCCACGGGACTGCTCCGGGCTCCGCTTCGCTCTGCCCTCCGCAGCCCGTGAACTCAGTCGTTGGGTCGCGTGCGCGGCTATACTGATAGCGTTATAACAAAAGCGAGAGAATATGATTTGCATAGAGGTCAGCGTGAACGGCAAAGTAGTTTCTTTAGCCGGTATTGGTGACTCTGGTCTCCTCGCAACTAATCTCGTTGTGGTGCAACGACCATCAGAAGAAGAGAGTGCGGCTGACAGTGGGCGAGTATCACATATGCACCTTTTTGTCTCGGGAGTTACTGAGGGGAAACATTTTCGTTGGCCAGAACCGAACGAGACTAAGTTAGAAATAGGTGACGAGGTGGCATTTAGAATCGTTGAGTCAGACACGCCAGACAGAGGGGTTCGCCACTATCCTAAACCAAAGTCCTGAGCACCAGCAAAACAGACACAGTTACATTTCAGTAAAGGCAGTCGTCAATGGTGACACCTACGTCAACCCAACAAGTCGTTCCACGGGACTGCTCCGGGCTCCGCTACGCTCCGCCCTCCGCAGCCCGTGAACTCAGTCGTTGGGTCGCGTGCGCAGCCGCACGGTTACACTAAGTTACAATGTTCAGGATAATAGAGTTTTTCTTCTTAGTTCCCGTCGCGTTAATCGCCATAGGCTTCGGGGCGTGTGTTCATGAGTGTGCGGAACCATTCTCATTTTGGGGTTCTCCTACAGACGATGACAAAGGCTTACGTCGCATATGGCTATACAGCTTGGGCTTTGCTACGGTAGGCCTGTTTATTTGCGCTGGCGTTGCCATTATGGGTTCTCCAATTCTATTTTACAGATATGCCCTCGGCTGGCCTTGGGAGAAATCTACTCTGCCTGGTGTATTAACGGCCATTGGCTTAATCATAGCTTTAATGGTTGTGGCCGAACGCAAATAATCAATAGCTGGTGCATACAACCGTGAACAAAGGCAACAACACAAATCACAGCAATAGTAACATAACGCAACCCAACAAGTCGTTCCACGGGACCGCTGCGGGCTCCACTCCGTTCCGCCCTCCGCAGCCCGTGAACTCAGTCGTTGGGCACTTGCGCGAGAGGTGACTTTAATCAAACTTCGCAAACGAATCTTCACTATAGCAGCAGCGTCGTTTGTGCTTGTTTTAGTCATAGTTGCATTGCCACTGTTGCGTCCGTTCAGCCATGACGAGTTGTATTACGAAATGGTCAAGCTGGCTGGTCCTAATGCAATAAATTGCGGTCCGTATGATGAAGACTCAAAGCATGCAGTCCATGTTCGAGCGGCACAAGCATATCAAGCCGGAAAACCATTCTTCTATAGAGGTAAGAAAACTAGTGGTGGTAAAACAGCAGGCACGGTTTGGAATAGTAAGGGCCAAATGTTTTTCCTTATTGCTCAAGGCCGTTCCCCCGACAATCCCCAAGGCAAGATTATATATGCTAAACTGCTGGCGGACTCCAAACTACAAGTCTCACCAGACGGTTCCCTTGACATTGAATATGGCAACCCAATAAACAGCCCTGTACTATGAAATGTCATACAAGTGCCCAACAAATCGTTCCACGGGACTGCTCCGGGCTCCGCTGCGCTCCGCCCTCCGCAGCCCGTGAACTCAGTCGTTGGGCCACTGCATCGGCTTGGCAGGGAATCGTTACATAAACATGAAACGTAACTGGATCATAGTTATTTGTGGCCATCTCATAACGGCAACGGGAAGCACGTTGTTTCTTGTATTTCTACCGAGTGCCGTAGCTACGTTCGGCATATATTGGCGGCATCCAGGTTTTAACGCAAAGTTCATTGTCATACTGTTCATTATGTGTCTAACGGCTAGTTTGTGCGGCCAAGTCATTAGTAAAATGCGTGAGGTAAACAAAGGGTGAGTGTCAGTTTCAAAACATGCCGCCAGTAGCCCAACAAATCGTTCCACGGGACTGCTGCGGGCTCCGCTACGCTCCGCCCTCCGCAGCCCGTGAACTCAGTCGTTGGGCCTTTGCGCGATATGTAGCCGTAAGCCGTGCTCTAAACTGATGGAGGTAAACCGAATGAATGTCGAAGCTCAATTACGAAAATCGAAAGACGAATGGGAATATAAGGTCTATCAGCTTATTAAAGAAATACCAGAAGGCTGCGTTATCACGTATGGCGGTCTTGCCAACCGTTGCAATTCTAAATTTGGCCTCAACATAAACGCACGTAATGTCGGCAATCTGCGTCGAAAATTATACGGACTGCTTACCCACGATACTGATCTTCCCTTACATCGTGTGGGCAAGAAAGGCGATCCTCTTTCCAAGTTCGACCAGCCTATCACGCAAGAGTACAATAAAAGGCTTCGTGGTAAAGAAGGAGCATGGCCTGAGCCCGTTTGGCTGTATGAATAATATGTCAACAAAGGCCCAACCAATCGTTCCAGGGACTGCTCCGGGCTCCGCTTCGCTCTGCCCTGCGCAGCCCGTGAACTCAGTCGTTGGGCTACGGCGCGGCTTTAGGGTGGTCAAATTATGAAAAGACTTCGTTTTATACCAATCGTCTGCGCTTATGCAATCATTGTCCTCATTATTGGTGGCTCATTTTGGGTGTGGGAAAAAAGTCAAGCGACGACTTATGATGCAATCCGTGCATACCAACCTAATTCACCGGGTAAATGGGAATTCCTTGAATCGAGCCCAATTGAGAATAATACGGTAGCAGTCAAGGCAAGAGTCACATATAGTAACGGTGGGGCAACTATGGCCACATATCATCTACGGTATGGCAAAAAAGGGTGGTACGTAGAATCGCTGACCGATGTCTTAGTATCCTGTACGTAGCCCAACAAATCGTTCCACGGGACTGCTCCGGGCTCCGCTGCGCTCCGCCCTCCGCAGCCCGTGAACTCAGTCGTTGGGCCACGGCGCGCGTCTAACGGGTAGGCAGATGATAAACAGACTAAAGAGCAAACCAAAAGTTGGCGTTACCATACTCATCGCCATTTTGTCGATGTGGTGGGGCGGGAATGTTCTTGCAATACGGCAGGTGATTCACAACGCGAGCCCAAGCTACGATATTTATAGTGTAAACTTCATTGGTGGTAACACGGCATCGGCCACCGTTGGAGAGACATACCCTCACGGGGGATTGACAAATTGTACGTATCATCTCAAGAGAGGCATCAGTGGCTGGCATATCGACGACACAGCGACATCTTGTATATTGGGGTGCCCGTAGCCCAACAAATCGTTCCACGGGACTGCTCCGGGCTCCACTCCGTTGCGCCCTCCGCAGCCCGTGAACTCAGTCGTTGGGTGCATGCGCTAAACTATTCTCTACTCATGAAACACGACGAATTGGTTGCATGTCTAAACTCTGGCAAAGCCGTCGGATTAAATCGACACACGTTAAAGATACATCCAGAAGTCTCATTTCGAGCCGCTGTATTGGTTCGTAAGTTAGTCCCTGATCCGCCCGGCCTCTACCCAGAACGGTTTTTACAGGAAGAGCCATCATATACACTTGAACAAAAGATCATTGCGCTCAAGCCTCTGCGAGTCAGTCTGCTTGGAGTCATTGAGCCTATGGACGATACGACAATGCCTAAGCTGGGCAATGAGTTTATGCACATCGTGGGTTTAGGAGAGCAGGTAGACATCTATTACTCTCACTTGGAAGAGGTGGCTGAGTTTCTCCAACAATTCAATAGAAGCGTTGATGACCTTGTGCCAGCTTCCGAGATCGGCTTGTCAGAATGAATCAACATACACCCAACAAATCGTTTCACGGGACTGCTCCGGGCTCCACTCCGTTCCGCCCTCCGCAGCCCGTGAACTCAGTCGTTGGGTCGTGTGCGCGTAATTTGGTAGGGAGTAATGGCACTCGTCAGATGTAAATCTTGTAACTACAAATGTGCCGTAGGGTGCATGCCAACGACAACTTGCGGATGCCTCCTTATACCACCTGGCTCAATTGCGGTCGCGGTTCTGCTCGCCACTTGGCCATCATGGTGGTCACTTCTATTACCAGTTCCAGTGTTTTTCATTGGCGTGTATGCTATCCAATACATTCCCTGGACAGTAGAATATCTCATGGTGTGTTGGCAAAGGTGTCCCGACTGTGGCCGGCGCGACTGGTCGTTTCCATTCACCGAAGGCTTTGGCCTATAATGTCTACTCAAACATTCAAACACTCAACCCAACAAATCGTTCCACGGGACTGCTCCGGGCTCCGCTTCGCTCTGCCCTCCGCAGCCCGTGAACTCAGTCGTTGGGTGTGGTGCATATTACTTGATAGTTAGCGGAGATAGCGCATCATAACTGAACATAATTTAAATGCGTTAACCGAATTTAGTTTTCAAGATGGCGGGTGGTTCATTGTCCCGTTGGTGGTCATGGTCGTCTCTTGGTATGCGCTACGCCGTCGGCCAATCGCAACAAGGTTGGTCATTGCTTTCCTATTTTCACTATCGACGTTTTCATTCCTTTTCTTTGTATCTGTTTCGTGGGTCATTCGTGACGGTGTAGATAGAGATCGGATTGAGACACACGGCCCGGAAACAGTCTCCCGATTCATGGGTGTTTTGTGGGCTAATGTATATTTGTCTATGATAATCATTGCCACAGGGTGTTTCATATATACTATCTCGGTGTTGCGGCAAAGAAAGTTGGCAAAGTAATGAACACCACGCCCAACAAATCGTTCCACGGGACTGCTCCGGGCTCCACTCCGTTACGCCCTCCGCAGCCCGTGAACTCAGTCGTTGGCCGCTTGCGTCAGAGTTTGACGTAACTAAAACAG
>Ga0206937_10010_pt2 | contig 71509 bp, 75 predicted proteins | sample Alteio_BWOrgHeat_11_FD_152923 | JGI IMG/M metagenome (GOLD analysis project Ga0206937, IMG submission 152923) | Enriched cells from forest soil in Barre Woods Harvard Forest LTER site, Petersham, Massachusetts, United States -... | ecosystem: Environmental > Terrestrial > Soil > Temperate forest >... | reverse complement strand
GATTTTAAGGAATAATGAAACCTCAGTCGTATTCACAAAAAACATCAACAAAGTACTCGACCTTCCCGGCCTTCCCAATAGCCATGGGCTTGAAACAATTGAATACAACATAAAAAGAGAAGAGGCAGACATAACAGAAATTGGAGAAAAGGCGCTTGCAGATTCGCTTTATACCAACTTCAGGCGTTTTCGGGCGTCATTAAATAACCCCACTCTTGCTGCCGCACTACGGATTAAAATGCAAAAGTCCTCTTACGGCATCATGGAGGTTAATATGAACGCCATGGAGAACAAAAACAAAAGGGCAGCTGATAAGGCGAATCTAGCCATATTAATTGTGGCCTTTATGAGTTCAGTTTGTTTAATAATTGCGTTTCTCTTTCTGCTCATATTCCCGGATTATGTCACCAAACCTATTAACGATCTTATTGCAGGCATAGAGGAAATTGCCAACAAAAATTACGATAAGCGCCTCACATTCACTTATAAGAATGAATTTTGGCACCTTGCTGAAGCTTTTAACCAAATGGCGGCCAGGCTTTTTGTTTATGAGAATAATAACCAGGCAAAAATAACGCATGAAAAACTCCGGGTTGAAACGATTGTAAGAAATGTAACAGATGCGATTATCGGCTTTGATGAAAATGGGACAGTTACATTCGTTAACCCCATAGCTGTTAAATTATTGGGGATAGATGAAAAGGATATTATAGGCAGTTCAGCGCAACAGGCCGCCGCAGATAACGACCTCTTTTTTAAACTAATTAATGAATTTGAACATTTTGATGACTTGAAATTATACCTTGACGGCGAGGAAAGTTATTTTATAAGAGAGCTGTTTGAGATATACGCCCCGGAAGACGCGAATCTTTGGGGGAAAAATGAAGAGGAATCAAAACGTATAGGATATTTTATATTTCTAAAAAACATTACCCGGTTCCATAAGTTGGATGAAGCTAAAACCATTTTTATTGCTACCATATCGCACGAGTTAAAAACGCCTATCTCATCCCTTAAAATGAGCTTGAAACTGATGGAAGATAAGCGATATGGAACCATAACAAATTTCCAGAAGGAACTTATCAATAATATTAACGACGACAGCGACAGGCTCTTAAAAATAACGAGCGAATTGTTAGATATGGGGCAGGTTGAAACAGGTAAATTATTGTTGAATTTCGGAAATACCCATCCTCAAAATATAATTAAATACGCCTGTGAAACAATCAGGTTTGTTGCTGAACAAAACGAAATAACGCTTAACTTAAAGTGCCCTAAAAACCTCCCGGATGTTTGGGCCGATCCGGATAAAACTGCATGGGTGTTAATTAATTTCTTAACCAACGCTATAAAATACAGCTCAAAAGGATCGGTAATTGATATAACTGTAAAAAAACATTCCTATGCAAAAATTGAATTTTCAGTTAAAGACCATGGAAAAGGAATAGAAGAAATTTATTTGCCGAGGGTTTTTGAAAGATATTTTAAGATCCCCGGGTCCGATTCTGCGGTTTCCGGAACTGGTTTAGGCCTTGCTATCGCGAAAGATTTTATCGAAGCTCAGGGCGGTGAAATTGGCGTAGAAAGTAAAATTGGCGAAGGCAGCAGATTTTTCTTTACATTACCGGTTAGTTTAATTTAGAAATCCTTTTTACACAAAGGTTTAGCTGATTATTTGATAATCCAAAAATTAGTTCCATTATGCTTACAGATAGTTTCGGTTTCAGCCTGATATTTCTACTCATACTTCTATTTGCGGTCCCACTCGGCCTTTACCTAAAAAGAGTCTATCATGGCGATAGGACTCTGCTCGATTTCTTCGCTCCATTTGAGGAACGTGTGTTCCGGATATGTAGGATCGAAGCGAACAAGCCAATGGACTGGATACAGTACCTATCGGCTTTGCTTACTATCCAATTGGTTTGGATCGCTCCCGCGCTTATTGTTTTGATGCTACAGGGCAGGCTGCCGTTAAATCCGGCGCATGTTACAGGTATGGAGTGGTCGCTAGCGTTAAATTCTGTGATTAGCTTTTTAACCAGTACCAATTTGCAACATTATGCAGGCGAAAGCGGCGCCAGTTACCTTTCACAAATAGCTGTATTTACATTTTTGCAATTTGTAAGTGCAGCAACCAGTTTGGCGGCCGGTGTCGCTATCGTTAGGGGTTTAGCTAAGCAACCCGGTACTTGTGTCGGTAATTTTTTTAAGGACTTTTTAAGATCAATTACGCGGGTATTACTACCACTATCTATTGTAGTTGGAATTTTATTTATGATAAAAGGCGTGCCCATGACTTTTAAAGGTGCTGATAGAATCATCACGCTACAGGGCGATACGGTTAACGTAGCCAGGGGCCCGGTTGCGTCCATGATACCAATAAAGGAATTAGGGTCAAACGGTGGCGGGTTTTTTGGCGCAAATGATGCGCACCCGTTTGAAAACCCGGATTTTGTTATACTGGTACTGCATTTTGTGATCGTACTACTGCTACCGATGGCTTTTGTTTTTTTTATTGGCTATTACCTGAATGAGAAAAAGTTTTCCTGGATGCTTTTTGGGGTAATGACGGCCGGGCTGTTAATGCTGTCAATCCCCATTGTCAAACAAGAGGCGGCAGGTAACCCTAAAATAGCAGCTATGGGCATCAGTCAAAGCGCGGGTAATATGGAAGGCAAAGAGGTACGCTTTGGCACCCGTTATTCCGCATTTTATTGTGCCGAAAATGTGGCAGTCCCGGCCGGAACGACCGTTTCTGTTCATGATAGTTATATGCCGTTGTCGGCTACTGCCATGCTGGCAGGAATGCAGGTTGATGCATTTTTTGGCGGTTTAGGCACCGGGTGGATCAATATGCTGATGTACCTGATCATTGCGGTATTTGTTGGTACGCTTATGATAGGGCGAACGCCGGAATTTTTTGGAAAAAAAATAAGTACAAAAGAAATGCAGGTAGCTGTTATGGTTAATGTTTTGCAAATATTCGTTCCTGTTGCGCTGGCAGCTACATCTTGTTTTATTTATGTAAACAAAACCGGGGGCTCCTACACATTGGGCTGGCTTAGCAATAAGGGCGCGCATGGTTTTACAACTATGTTATATGAATATGTATCTTCCGTGGCCGGCAATGGCTCAAATTTCGGCGGCTTAGGCAACAATACCGTTTTTTGGAATCTGACAACTGCGTTTGCTATGTTAACCGGGCGGTTCGTACCCATTGCCGGTGCATTTATGATCATCGGTTTAATGAGAGCGAAAAAATACACGCCGCCATCATTAGGAACGCTAAGAACTGATTCTGCTACTTTTGGTGTTTTTCTCTTCTCCATCATTATTGTCCTTACTGTGCTCACTTTGTTTGTAATGTTCATGGTTGGCCCGATCACAGAATATTTTAACCTGAAAACATAAACCTATCGGTAAGGCCCCATGATTTTCACCTTGCCATAATGATCTTTTTGCCCTCTCAATGTGAGAGGAATCTCTTTTGTGCAAAAAGCCAGTCCCTAAAAAAAGCCTCGGAATTATGAATTAAAGCCGTTTTTTTAAAGACGCCGGCCTACTTGGCACAGGAATAGTATCGAACAAGTGAATGCCGTTTTACGGCACATAAATTTTGTCAGGAGATGGAATTAAATTTTAGAATTACGAATATGCAGCCTTCCCTTTTACTTGTTGAAGACGAGTTTGGTTCAGGTGGCTGGTTAGGCAGATTTTTGCGCCACGCGGGTTACAGATGTTACGAAGCCGACAACGGAGCTGCTGGGTTGTCATTACTCGAAAAGGAAAAAATACAGATAGTTATAAGTGATATAGCGCTGCCGGATATGGATTTTACAGATTTTGTAAAAACCGTCAAGAGTAGAAAACCTTATGTAGAAGTGATCTTTCTTGCTGCACATGGAAGTATTTATGATGCTGTACAGGCCATTAAAAGTGGCGCCTTTAATTATTTAATTAAGGGCAGGGCAAATGATACACTGTTGCCTCTGCTTGCCGAGGCCAATGAAATCGTGGCGGATCATGAACAATCTTATCAGGCATAGCAATATGGGTGGGATATTATTGGCGCCGGGTTAGCATTAGTCAGGGCTTGAATCATCATATATATGCCGCGTAAATGATCTTAGCTATCAGAAATCATTGCGCCTTATTTTAGTACTGTCCCTTTTAAAATAATGGCCGCTACGCTGAAGTAAATTACAAGGCCGGTAACATCAACCAAAGTGGCCACAAACGGTGCCGATGAAGTTGCTGGGTCTTGTTTTAATTTTTTGAGGATGATAGGGATCATGGAGCCGCTCAGTGTACCCCACATTACGATCCCGATCAATGAAAAAAATATGGTTATCGCTATCAATAAACCATACTTGCCGTAATCGTACCAGCCCAATTTTTGCCAGGCCATTATGCGTAAAAAGCCTATCGAACCCAATATGGCGCCCAGTGCTAATCCAGACAGTAATTCCCTGCGCATTACGTAAAACCATTTTTTTACGTTTAGTTCACCCACCGCCAGCGCACGTATGATCAATGTAGCAGCTTGTGAACCGCTGTTACCACCACTTGAAATAACCAGCGGAATAAATAATGCCAGCACTACCGCTTGCGAGATCTCTATCTGGAAATACCCCATCGCGGTAGTGGTAAGCATTTCACTCAAAAACAAGATGATCAACCAGCCGGCCCTTTTGCGGATCAGTGAAAATACCGGCGTGTTTACGTATGGATATTCCAATGATTCCACGCCGCCGAAACGCTGCATTTCTTTTGTATTACGCTGCTCGGCCACGTCTATAAGGTCATCAATGGTAACAATACCTAATAATATGTTTTCGGCATTGGTAACAGGCAATACGGTACGGTCATATTGTTTAAACCGCGAAATAGCCACATCTGTCGTATCTTCTATATCAAGTTTAACAAACGACCAATCCATTATATCATGAATGGTTTTAGTGGCTTCATTAAGTACCAGCCTGCGCAACGGTATATCATCAATCAATTTTCCATCCTTATCGGTTACATAAACCACATCGGCAGCATTTGAATCTTCATGATGGAGCCGTAAATATTCCATTGCCTGCCCAATGGTCATTTCCTGGTTCAATGTGCAAAAAGACGTGTTTACCAAACGTGCCACACTTTGCCTGGGATAGCCCAATACGTCTTGCGTAGCTTTTCGGTTTGGCTCATCTAATAATTTCAAAGATGCCGAGCGCTGTAATCCATTCAGTGAGCTGAAGAAGGTGTTACGATCTGTAGAATTCAGGTGATTGAGCAAAAAAGAAGATTTCTCATGCGGGATAGTGGCAATTAATTGTTGCTGGAGATAAGAGCCGAGAAAGTTAAAAAGCAGTAGCTGTGATTGTTCGGGCAGGGCTAAAAATAAATCAACAGCCGATTTTAAGGGAAGGCTGTTTAGCATTTGGGCAACCTCAGAAGGATCTATTTTTTCGGTGTTCTTGCCAGAAAAAAGTGACATTAATTTTTCGGGTAGAATTTTGTCCTTGAGTTGCGATAAATTGATCATGGTTTATTTTTTATAAAAGACCGTTGGGATAGAATATTGTTTTTAGGACCCAGAAGCGAAAATTCCATGTTTCCATACTCCGTCGGATTGGGAATACCACAAAAAAGTAGTTATTTCATTTAACCTCAAATTTTCCCATTGCCTTGTTTATGGCTATAACTGCTTCTTTAAAATGTTCGCGGGAAATTAAAAATTGAATATTAACTTTTCGTAATGCGAAACCGGCAGTCTTTATGTTAATACCTTTTTCAGATAATGCAAAAGCACTTTTTGCCAACAAACCGGGCTGATCCATGTTAGTGCCGAGCAGGCAAACCATTGCAACTTTTTCTACCGTTACCTTATCGAAGAGCGCTTCAAGGTCTGTTATGAGTTTCTTATCAAAGTCACGCTCCCATATAACTGTGGAAATACTATTGGCGCTGGTTGCCTTAAATGTATAACTGATACGGTGTTTATAAAATACTTCCATTATACGCAAGTCGCTGCCGACATTACCTACCATTAGCGGGTCATAAATATCTATTACCAGTAACTTGTCGGTGCCTGTGATCACTTCCACCCGTTTGTGTTCACATACAAATTCGCGGGTGATTAAAGTGCCCGGATGAGCGGGTTGAAATGTATTCTTAATACGAAGGTTAATACCATTGATCTCCAATGGTTTTGATGCCTTTGGATGGATGGCCTCCATGCCAACATCGGCTAGCTGATCGGCAATATCATAATTCGTAAAGCCCACCGGGCAGCAATTTTCTACGCCCACAATAGCCGGGTCGGCCGTTGAAAGATGGTATTCTTTATGGATGATGGCCTCCTGCGGCTTTAATATTTCTGCTATTTTGCTGAAGGTTACTTCTGAGTACCCACGATTAAACTCGCGCATGATGCCTTCGGTACCTTTGGCATAACCGGTTACTATGCAAATGGTATTGGCAAAATCAATGTGCTTAAACGCGTGTTTGATGCGCTGATCGATGGTCAGCGCCCGGTGGTCGCCAAAACCGCTCAGATCGATCAGGGTAGCATTAATACCTTTTTGTTGCAAAATATTAGTAAAATTAAATGCGGAGTGACTTTCACCGATAGAGGCTAGTATTTCCCGCGCTGCAAGAAGTATCCCATCGTTACTGACATAGCCTGAGGCAAGGATACCCGCCAGGTTTTCAAGGTAGGTTTGCGCTTCGTTGACATGATTTTCAATGAACTTATCTGCCACTTCCAGGTCGAGGCCAAGTTCAGCATACCGTTGATTAATGGTTTTCAGTTCAATCACCAGCTCTTTTAGAGCGCGGTGAAAATCCTGGTATTTGGCAATACGGTGATAAACACCTGGCGCACCTGTTTTTTTATTTTCCAGCAGCAGGTCGGTAACGCCCCAGAAAGCCGAGACTACAAATACCCGGTTATATAACTGATCGCCTGTGCGTTCATATAAAATAATGTTGTTTATTACTTCTTTCAAGGCACTCATAGAGGTGCCACCTATCTTTTCAACTGTTAGCATAAATTAAAGCTTATCTCGGCCAAATTTAACTTAATTATCGTTTAAAGCTTACCAAAATAGGCTAAGCCTGCGGCCACTGCTATTACTAAAGCCAACAATACCCCGACAATAAACAACCAAACGAATGAGCCTGATTTTTTTTCTTTTGCCATATTCTAATTTTGATGAATGGAATTTATTTGCTCATAACCAATATGTTCGTTAAGCTTTAACTTCTTCAGTTTTTTCCATAAATTAACAATGAGGAATAACCACAAAATGTAAGTTACAGCAGCAACGGGCATTGTACGTTTTAACAAAGCCGGAAGCCCATCTTTAATTTCAAGACTAACAAAAATTACTGATGCGGTTAACAGCAAGCTATATCCAGATAAAAAAACTACTGCAAGTTGCAGCTGAGCCGAAAGTTTGTTAATTCCATAAATTAGATAAGATCGCGAACTGATGTAATATCGTTTAATATTAAAGGGGCTGCTTTTCCAAACATAATAGGTGATTAATCCGGCTAATAACTCCAGGGACGCCAGCATAGCGGCCAAATAAGCAATATGTTTACCACCAGAGTTTAAATAACTGTTGATAGTAGTTATAGTCAGCCCCAGATAACTATAACCAGCAAGAATGGCGCAAAAGAGCAGCGCCTTTCGGAACTTTTTGTCCTGTTCTTTAAATTCAACCTGAAGAAACTCATCTTTTCGAATTTCATCCTTTAAAATCTCCAGGCGGCACTTTCTTGAAGTCCATATATCTTTTCCCATATGATTATCTGACCAGGAGCACACCACCAAGCGGATGCCAACTCTAAAAGGCGATATGCAACTTATTTATAATCAAATAGTTAAAAAACACAAACAACGATATGGTATTTTTAACTAAAACGAAAGCTATCATAATGAAAGTACAGGTCTATCAATATGGCTTGGCTGCTACAAAACTTGTAAGACCGGGGAGATCAAAATATAACCAGCTGCTAATATGCTAAAGGGCCGCCTTTGAAATTGCCGATTATTTATATAGACAGAAATTATAAGGGGCAGATGGCGAAATTATTCCTATCGAACAAGCATTAATCGTCCTTGATTTCCTGGCCCTACGTATTGCCTATACATTTGTTCTTTATCTACCTATATTCTAATGATGTTGAACGGGTAGGTTCTTTCAGATCGGGAGAACCCACCCGTTTATTTGAATGGTAGTCAAACGTAGAATTCGAAGAATAAAATCATTGACTCAAAATGGCAATTAAAGGCGACATGGAAACGGATATTACTTGAAATCTGCCCCGATAGTTATCGATTTCCATTGCTCCAATTCTGCGGACATTTCGGATAGTTTTTTTGAAGCGCGTTTATAGGCATCGTTTCCGAGAAACAGGTGCATCGGCGGTTCGGGGCTTTCAGCTAATTCCATAAATATTTCAGATGCACGGCCGGGGTCGCCTGGTTGTTGTCCATTCGCTGAAAGGTAACGGTCTTGGGTATTTTTAACTGCTTCATAGCCTTCGACTTTGGATGAGATGAGTGCCAGCGAATTATTCGTCAAAAAGCCTGTCCGAAAGCCCGATGGTTCTGCTACCGTAACTTTAATTCCAAACTCTTTTACATCCAGCGCGATAACTTCGGAAAAAGCAGCAACGGCGGCTTTAGTAGCCGAATAAACCGACCAGCCGGGAGCCCCCACAAAACCCGCTGCCGAGCCGATATTAATGATATAACCTGATCGCTGTCTGCGCATTACCGGTAGCACGCTTTTTACCACATCCATTGTTGCCAGCACGTTAACATTGAAGATGTTACGGATATCCTGCTCCGGTGTTTCTTCCAATGTTCCCGTCATTCCATATCCCGCGTTGTTAACCACTACGTCTATCCGCCCAAATGCAGCCAGCGTTTGCTGTATGGATTCATCAATGCAATCCAGGTTGTTCAGATCGACAGCTAGTGGAAGAAAACGGTCCTTGTCTATCAAGCCGACCGCCTGGCTCAGCGTATGTGCATCGCGTGAGGTTGCGGCAACCCTGTAGCCGTTTTCGAGCAGTTTTTTTACGAGGGTGAGTCCCAATCCCTGGGAAGCCCCGGTTACATACCATACTTTTGAAATGTTCATGATATTATATTTTTATAGTATCTGGTAAAAAGGAACCTACCAATATTATTGGTAAGTAACACTTAAAGTAATGGGCACATTCAGTGCCTTGGATACAATACAATTGGCTTTAGCACCCTCTGCAATTTGCTGAAAGGCTTCAAACGATACGCCGTCAATAACTGATGCTTTTAAATCCAGATGAATGCCGGTGATCATCAGATTAACCAGGTCTACTTCGAGCGTGGCTTCGGTGTTCAGGTCGTTGGCTAAAAAACCTGCCCGCTCAAGCGTTGCGCCTACCGACATGGTAAAACAGCCTGCGTGTGCTGCGGCTATCAATTCTTCGGGATTAGTACCTATTCCGGATTCAAACCGTGTTTTAAAAGAATAGGGTGTTTGGTTAAGGACGGTGCTTTGTGAGGATATCTCTCCTTTGCCTTCTTTCAGGCTACCGCTCCAATGTGCTTGTGCTGTGCGTTTCATTTTTTGTTTTTGTTTGGTTAAAAAATTAGTTTCTAAAAAATAGTTACCCGGTGCACGGTTATAATCACTGTACATGTATTGTAATAATTCCCTTCGGAGTTAAAAATAGATCGCTTTTGCTATCTCAGGCCCGTAATTGGTTAAAGCAGGCCGTGGTTTCTTCCAGTATGGATATCATCAGTTCGCCGGCTTTTTTGTGCTTCAGTACAGGAGCTATCTGGCCGCCCCAGAATAAGATCATATCCCACTTTTCCTGCTCGATAGCGGCTTTTCTTAAATGCGAGATAAACTGCGTTTGAAGCGGGAACGGGAGAAACCCTTTTTCTTTGTTTACCAGTTCGTTTGCAATGCGGCTGGTTATCCCCCTGCCCAGCCTCCCGGTAAATGCCCGCGAGAGTGTTGTATATTTAGCCGCATCCGAAAAGAGCATTTGTTTGTGAATGGCAGTGGCGTTCGACTCGTCTGTTGCCAGGAATGCAGTACCGATCTGGACGGCGTCCGCGCCAAGGACTAATGCTGCGGCAACAGCTTTTCCGTTAGCGATACCGCCTGCGGCTATGACTGGTGTCTTTACCTTCTCTTTGATCAGCTGGACCAGTACAAACGTTCCAATTGTTGACGATTCAGCTGGTGCAAGGAATGATGGACGATGCCCGCCTGCTTCAAAGCCTGATGCGATGATTAGGTCAACACCGGCGTTTTCCAGATAGATGGCCTCATCTAAAGTAGTGGCCGCTCCGATAGTTTTGATACCCAATTTGCGGCATTGTTCAAGAACATCAGCGGATGGGACACCAAACATAAAGCTGAATACAGGCGGTTTCTGATGCAGGATAACTTCCACCTGGTTTTCAAACCGGGATTTGAATGGTGCCGGTTTTTCGGGCAACCCAATTCCCAGCTCGTCAAAATAAGGCTTGAATAGAATTTGAGCCTGTTTAAACTGTTCATCCGAAACTGTGCCGTCTGCGGCATCCGTATCGGAAACCCACAGGTTGACATTATAGGGTTTATTGGTTGCCGCTTTGATCCGTTGATCTATTTCAATAATTTCCTGCGGGCTCAATGTATAGGCGCCGTAGCCCCCAAGCCCTCCGGCATTCGACACCGTTGATACCAACTCAACAGAAGACAGGTTACCACCGAACGGCCCTTGCAGGATCGGGTATTGAATACCCAATATTTCAGATGCTTTTGTTTGATACCACATCATACTGTAATTTATTCTGAAACGTCGCTGATCATTTTATTGACGATCAGCCAATGGCCACTGATCTTATGAAAGGAAAGAAACTCGTCATAGTTAAAATCGTACATTTTGACATGCACTTTTGCGACAGCTATAGAGTTCACCACATCGATGGAGATGACCATCCCTTTAAAAGGCTTTCCGGAATCCTTCGGACTTTGACGGTGAGCAACGCCATCCAAATATTCCCCGAGGGTTTTGGCATAAGGTTGTCCCTTCACATCTCCGAACAGTAAAATACCGGGATGGAAGATCTGTCCCAGTAAATTGACATCACCTTCATAAATACCTTTGAAGTAATAGCTTTCCAGTGCCTGACTGATTGCTGTTGAATCCTGGTTTGTTTCCATTTTATTTAAGTTTTGTGCTTTTGATACCAGCAATGTGCAGGACAAAAAAGCGGTCAACAAAAGCGTTTTCATATTAGTTGAGATTGTGTCCTGCTCCCAAACCACCGTCTACATTAATAATGGCCCCATTAATAAAGTAGCTTTTTGCAACGGTATAAACCATTTCTGCAATATCCGCCACCTCACCAACACGGTTCAGCAGGTGTAAACCTGCAGTTTGATCGGCATTATCACCATGCATGGGCGTACGGATCGTGCCGGGCGCAATCGTATTTACCCTGATATTATCCTTACCAAACTCTGCCGCCAGTTGTATAGTAAGTGCATGTACTGCTCCTTTTGATGCCATTTGTGCAGTGATGGGCACTCCGCCAAGACCGTGATTGACCAAAGGTGTACCGATATTGATCACTACGCCGTCATGTTGCTTCAGCATTTGAGGAATAATGGCCTGTGTGGTGAAATAAGTACCTTTCAGATTTGTATTTAAAAAGCGATCGAGGTAAGCTTCGTCCACCTCAAGGAAGGGCTTGGTTTCAAATATGCCGGCATTGTTCACCAGCACATCTGCCGAGCCGAATTTGTCGAGTGCGGCGGCCAAAAGCTGTTCACCGGTATTTTTATCGTATACATTACCGGCCACCATGGCAAGGTTTTCACCTCCGCCAAGTTCTTCGTAAACCTGTTCCAGCTTTTCAGCAGTTGAGGAATTGATCACAACATTGTCGCCCTTTGCTAAAAAGTGCCGGGCTATTTCTTTACCGATGCCGGATGAGGCACCTGTAACTATTATTGTTTGCTTCTTCATTATTTCTTTCTTTCAGCGGTTATACCTTTTTCCCTTAGCACAGATACCTGTTCTCCATTATGGCCCCAGTCGTCCAGGTCAAATTCCTGTATCACTACATAGGTTAGCTGAGGATCTTTGTTTAATACGTCACTCAGCAAGTCAGTTACCCCTTTAATAAGGGCTTGTTTTTGTTCCCTGGTGACTCCTTCACGGGTTACTTCTATTTTTACGTATGGCATAGTTTTAATATTTATGCTGAAACGGCTTGTTAAGCGGCTTTAGCGGTTATACTTATATTGAGTTCAAATTCATTATAGATCAGGGTATCGCCCAAATCTTTAAAGTAATTACCTGAGCGGAATTTCATACCGTATTTGGTACGGTCGATCACCAGCTTGCCGGTCGCAATTAATACATCGCCGTTAATATTAACTGCTGCATCAAATTCTGCCGGGTGGGTAATGCCTTTAATAGTAAGGTCCCCTTCGATATGTTTACCTGAAACAGCTGTGATCTCCAAAGTTGCCTCGGGGTATTTTTCAACAGAGAAGAAATCATCAGATGCCAGGTGACCGAAGAATTGCGCATTAGTTGCCGGGTCGGTTATATCCAGTATTTTGATGGAAGTAGTATCGATGATAAATTTACCGCCGGCAAGGTTACCGTCGTTTAAAACGAGTTCACCTTCCTTAACTGCTATGGTACCATTGTGTGCACCGGTTACCTTTTTGCCCACCCAGTCAATGTTACTTTGGGTAGCTACGATTTTAAATTTTTGATTTTCCATTTTCTTTATGTTTTGAATAACAAAACAAAGGTGGGTAGGAAATTCCGGGTAGCTGTGTGACCTACATCACATTCAGAAAAGCACGCATATTATGTGATGCAGATCACATCTTACGCTTGATGTAACCGGCTTAGCGTCTCCCTGGACACACCAAGGTAGGCGGCAATTAGTGTTTTTGGCACTATATTATAAAGTTCCGGGTATAGTTTTAAAAGCTCTTCATACCGGCATTTTACATTGTTGTTCATAAAAGACAGCAGTCTTTTATTAGCGGCGACATAGCCTTTATTGGTTCGCCAGCGGAAAAAATGCTCTGCCTGATGAAGTTCGCTGCACAGTTTTTCCCTGTCGGCATTGCTAAGGCAAAGCACTTCGGTGTCGCTGATGCAGTCAACGCTAATAGTAGCGCGGGTATGATTGTACAAAGCATTATAGTCGGAGGCCCACCAGGTTGGCATGGCAAACTGAAGGATGAACATTTTCAGGTCATCATTGATAAAAAAAGATTTCAGGCAGCCCGAAATCACAAAATATTCGCAATCGACCGCATCGCCCTCGCTGATGATCGCCTGCCCCTTTTTAAAATGCTGTTTTTTAAAAAACGAAAAGAAGTATTCGAACTGGTCGTCGGTCAGCGAAGCAAGTTTAGCAACATGGGTTTTTAATATTTCTTTGGCTTCCATTGTATATACTAAGTTAAGGGCAAAACGATAATAATTGACTTTTTGACGTTTTATTTTACGCAAACAAAATGGCCACAGCAAAGCCCCCCTGGACTTCCTATGACCATTGTAGTCAACGCATTATAGTCAGATCTTAGTTACTTGCAAATTCTATGAGTTCGCTATTAAACTTACCAAGTTCTTCTACAAATAATGCATGACCGCTGTTTTCGAAGGTAACAAGTTTTGAATTACGAATAGCTTTATGAAGCTGTTCGGCAAGTTCATAGCTCACTATCTTATCCTCCCGGCCCTGCAGAATTAAGGTTTCCACTTTTATGGTTTTTAAGCTTTCTCTTTCGTCCGCATCACGAAGAACGGCAAGTATTTGCTGCACGGCAAAGCCAGAAGCCTGAAAATTTATACTACCCAGCCACGCACCGATACCCTCAGTAACAGAAGTACTCGTTGCTGTAAACAGTTTACCGAACTCTTCATAAAGAGCAGGACGGTTAACGCCGGCGAGTGCAACAAGCCCGCTGATATCATCTTTGGTAAAATAGCTATATTCAAAGTCCGGCTGTCTCGTCCAGCAAGGGGCAGCAGCGGCGAACAATGCCAGTTTGCTTACATGTGCTGCGTGATGCCGGGCCATGTAATGTATCGCAATGGCGCCTCCCATTGAAAAGCCGCCAAGCACTACATTTTCCAAATCAAGTTGTTCCAGGACAGCCTTAATATCGTCGGCATAGGTGTCATAGCTATATCCTTCGCCGGGTTTGTCTGAATGACCGAAACCCCTCATGGTGATCCCAATAGCCCTGAATCCGGCCCTGGCAAGTGCGCTATATTGATATTCATACATTTCATCACTTAGCGGGAAACCGTGAATAAGTACTACAGGCCTGCCATTGCCAACATCGGTAACATGGAGGCGAACATTTTCCGCCACCTCGATATATTCAGGATGGCTGGTTTTAATAGATTGGTTCATAGTAAAATTGATTTTAATTAATATTTGATTTCTGTGTTATTCGGTAACCTACTTTTATGCCAGCAGCTTACCTATTCGGGATCAATGACTTAGACATTTTTAGGACTAATTAGAAAATTGATATGTCGCTAAATTATATGATATACCGTTATCAAATTAAGCCTACAGGTCTTTTTCATTTAGCCGCAGATATTGTGTTCTGCTCCGCAGATTACTAATCCGCTACAGTTATAATCCTGAATAATAATCGTATCCCTGCTCAGCCCAGTAATCGCGCGGACGGCTGTTGCTAAAGGTGATCGTTCCGATACGTTTCAGGTTTTTGATGCCGTACTTCACCGGGATGATCAGGCGGAGAGGTTGCCCGTGGTTACCATTCAATAATTCATCGTTCATCTGGTAGGCCAGTAATGTTTGCGGATGCATGGCGCTTGGCATGTCAATCCCTACGTAGTATTGCTTATCGGGAGTTTCCATGCCTGCATAGTCCATCTTTGATTCGGCTTCCAGTTTAAAGTGGGTCATAAAATCACGGAAACTCACCCCTTCCCAATGCGATATCTGGTCCCAGCCCTCAACGCATTTAAAATCATAGGTGATACCTGTTCTTGGCAATGTCATCAATTCATCCAGCGTGATCTGCAAAGTTTCGCCCGAGATCTTTTTTACCTGAAGTTTCCAGTATTCGGGCGGCATTACACCTTCCGAGCCAATGTCGCTGTTATGTCTTATTTTTTTGGCCGCCATTGAACGGGGGTAAGTTTTCACCAGGTGATTTTCGTTAAAGGTCAACCTTCTGAAGAACAGCTCGGTTTTGTTGAGTGCCCTACGCAGCGGCTTACGGGCGCCGGCAGTTATGCCCGGAGTTTCACCGGGTGATTTATATAACCATCGCCAGCCGCCATAAGCACCGGCAGCATAAGCGCCAAAAACAGCAAACGAGATAAAATTTCTGCGCTTGATCTTTTGCTCAACAGTAAGCGGGTTTTTGGGGGCCTTATTTTTTTTACTGAATAGGTTTTTCATCATCTGACGGTTTAATTTCTATGATGGGTTCGGGTTCCTCGTTCATTATCTCAAATCCGGAAATCACCGATCTGAAATTGTTCCACCCGGCAAGAATAACCTGCGTAATATGTATCAGGAAAAATAAAACATAACCGATGGTCAATGCAAAATGCCATATCCGGGCTAAATGATAACCGCCGAACGCCCAACACAGCCAATTAAACTGAACAGGTTTATAAATAGCCAGGCCTGTAAGCAGCGAACCAAACCCCATGATAATGATGGCGGTGTAGGCAATGCGCTGGGCTGCATTGTATTTATCCTGCGGCGGCGCGGTTTTGCGGATGTGAAGATCATGCAACACTACAAGGAAGGCCTCTCTGAACGAATGACGGTTGGGCACCAATTGCCGCCACTCGCCAGAGATGATCGTGTACAAAACGTAGAAAAATCCGTTTAATGCAAAAAACCACATAAACAGAAAATGGAACGCCATTCCTTCAGCCAGGCGCTGGGGTATGTGAAGCAGATGATAATACCAATCGGGAAAGAAGCGGACAAAAGTATGCCCGAATATGGTGATGGAATATTCATCATTTGCCCAATAGATCAGCATTCCACTCCAGATCATAATGGCCAGGATAGGGAAATTTACCCAGTGCGTCCATCTCATTACCAGCGGATGTTTTTCTTTAATGACTTTCATTTGGCCGTTCGTTTATCACCGCTGAGCTTGTAATGCAACTTACCTTTCCATGAAAAACTCCAACAGCCCTTTTTGTACCTGCTCAGTTCGTTCCTGAACAATCCAATGCCCCGAACCTGTAATTGTACAATCTTTTACATTGGAAGCAACCAAACGGACATGTGCTCCCAAAAAGGGTGCAAAATGGTCTGATCCCATTGCCAATACAGGCATCGCCAACTTATTTTTTCGAAATTCCTCGTTGTCTTTAATGTCTTGCTCAAATACAAACCAAAGAAACGAAGCTCTCGTTGCACCTTTTACCGAATACGCCCGGGTAAATTCAGCTTTTTCCCTGGTAGTAAATGAGTTCTGCACGAAACTTACAGCCGGAAAAAAATCTTCCAAAAATAAATTCATTCTTCCCTCTGCAACTTCGCTCGAATGTGGCTGAGTAAAAAATCCAAACCACCAGGCCTGGGCTTTAACCTGGCTCCAAACCGGTTCCACGCCGGGTATTAGTGCATCCAGTAAGGCGAGTTTATTAACCTCGTTAGGAAATTGCGCTGCATAAGCATAGGCAACCATCATACCGATATCATGCCCGGCTATATCAATCTTCTTATAACCAAGCTTTTTTGCAAGTTCGTGCAGGTCGATAGCCATATTTTTTTTGTCATAACCACCTTGTGGTTTACCGGACTCTCCAACACCACGCAAATCCGGAGCAATTACGGTGAAATGTTTTGACAGTTCGGGAAGTAACCTATTCCACATATACCAATTTTGCGGGAATCCATGTACCAGCATAAGTGGTGTTCCATGTCCGCCGATCACATAATGTATCTTTACGCCGTTTACAATTGCATATTGGCTGGAAAAACCTTTGGGCGGCAATGCTGGTTTTGTACCGTTAGTTATCGCAGTCTGAGCAATAATATTTCTTGAAAATGAGGTGTGATAGCTTAAGGTAGATGCAATAAGCATTACCGCAATCCTAAATATCCTATTTGTTTTTTTTCATTTGTAATGGATTTAAATAAGTCCTGTTAAGTTATTTATGTAACGAATATTATTTTTGGAACTCCGGCTTTAATTCCCCGTGCATAGCTTTTCTGAATTTCATCACTTTGGGTTTTGAGACCTGCATAATATAAGTTGAACCCGGATTGAGCCGGTAATACCCCTGGTGATAATTTTCGGCGGGATAGAATGCAATAAACGGAACAACCTGTGTAACTATCGCTTTGGAGTAATGCTTTGATTTGTTGATCTCTTTTATCAAACCCATTATGATATTTTTCTCTTCAGGGGTCCGGTAAAAGGCGATCGAACGATAATCGGTACCCACATCAGGGCCCTGCCGGTTAAGCTCCGTAGGATCATGTGCAAAAAAGAATGCCCGGGCTATCGTCTCAAAACTGATCACCTTTGGATCATAATAAACTAGTGAGCATTCAGCGTGCCCGGTAGTAAGTGATGCTACCTGGTCATAAGTCGGATTCTTAGTTGTTCCGCCAGCATAACCCGATATTACCTTGTTTACACCCTTTAGCTCAGACATAGCCTCGCTCATACTCCAAAAACAGCCTCCGCCAAAAGTGGCTACTTTTTCTCCCGGAGCAGGTTTTGGCAATGAGGTAAAATCTTTACTACCACCTGCTATTTGTGCATTGGCGACACCGGCAAATAATAAAACTCCGATGCCAAATAAAAAGAACCTTTTCATAAGAAGTTGATAGTTTAAAAATCAAACAGACATCTGCTTTGGTCTATTCGAGATTTTGATTAATAATGAGGTGATTTGATAGAAGATAAAGCCTTGTAATAATTGGAAAACAATATTACAAAGCCCATAATCAGTTGCCTGTTACAATCAATGCCCGATTCCGGTAAAAGGGATATCGGGCATTTGATCTAGTCAGAATAAGTTTGGTTAGTGCTTTGCATACGAGGCCTTGATAATCACTGCCGCAACTGCTTCAGGCTGCGAAATAAACACAGCATGGCTACCTTTAATCTCGGTGATCTTAGTATTTGCTTTTTTATACATATTACGCTCTATTATCGGGTTGATGGCATGATCTTCAGTAGCCACTATCCCGTAACTTGGCTTTGTTTTCCAGGCCACTTCGGTTACAGTGGTACCAAAGCATGATCCTACAATAGGCTGCTGTGAAGCGTTCATGAAATCTGCCAAAGCCTTAGGAAGATCGGCGCAGTAACCTTCATGGAAGGTTGTTCTGTCAAAAAAAACAACCCCTTTTGGATCTGCTGTAACACGCATTGAAGGTGCTTTTGCCTGAGTCTGTGACCATGAATTTGCGGTTTCGCCCTTATCCGGCTCAAAAGCGGCCACATAAACTAATGAGGCAACCCTGGGATGTACACCTGCCTGGGTAATTACTACACCAGCCCATGAATGGCCTACCAGTACTACCGGCCCATCCTGTTGATCAAGTATGCGGTTAGTCACTTCAACATCATCGTTTAATGAGGTCAGAGGATTTTGAACGATGGTTACATGATAACCTTTTTTTGTAAGTATGTTGTAAACAGCCTTCCACCCTGAACCATCCTGAAATGCGCCATGCACGATCACGATGTTTTTTATAGGAGCAGTTTGAGCTGATACCTGGCTAACTCTTATCAGCAGGCTGCTGACAATAACGAATGCTGCGATTAAAAATTTATTTAACACGCCGATTTTAATGGATCTTGTTTTCATTTTTTTGTTTTTCTATGGATTAATATTGGACTAAATTATTCGTAAAAAATGACCGTTTTAATGGCTAAACATCCCAAAATGATGGACGATTTTCCTTAGAATTGGTGTCCTGACTACGCTATGACAGCTCTTCTCAGGTGATTACTTAAAAATGACCCCGACCTGTAAATTCAATCTTGCAATTGGGCCGGCACCAATAACCGATCATGGGTGTTCCTTAATAAATTTCTAAATGACTGGGGCGAAATCTTCATCTTGTTTTTAAAATACCTGCTGAAGTGATATTCATCACTAAAACCCAGGTCGTAACCAATTTCTCTTAAGGTACCGGATGTGAAGTTCAACTGCCTTTTAGCTTCCATAATGATCCTTTCGGCTATTATTTCAGTCAGGGTCTTTTGGAAATGATTTTTGACGATCCTACCGAGTCTTTTTGCCGGTATATTCAATAGTTCTGCATACTCACCCCCGCTATGTTTCGTCTTGTAATGCAGCTCTATCATTCTTGTAAGCTGGCGTAAAAGGACAGCCTCAGTTGGGCTCGGATCGAACGGTATGGCCACTGTCTCTTTTAAAAACTTTATTCGGATAGCCCTGATCAATAATATTTTAAGGTATGCGATCAGGAGGTCGTGCTGAGCAAGACCGGCAATTGACATTTCGGCTGCTATATGCTCTATTATACCGCAAATCGAAGCACTTTCATTTTCGGGTATAATGAAAAAGGGCGGGTTATTTGAGTTATTAAAAAGTATACCGTCGGAAGCAACCTCGTTTTGATGCCTGAAAATACAGAAGAAATCGGGATGAAAATTAATCATCACTCCTTTTAGCGCGGCGCCATTGATCATAAATGGCTGGTAGGGCGAAAAGAATAATAGCGCCCTTTTTGAAATTCGATAATCAGTAAAGTCGGCTTTTAATGTACCGTCTCCTTCTGATATGAGGATAATAGAAAAGAAGGGAAGCCTTTGAACTTCCTTAAAATGTTTATCATCTTCAAAATACATTATTCTGAAGCCCAATTCTCCATTTACGGGATTTCTGAATGTCATTTCCGATTCCATTTTCATGTTAAAAAATTGATGCTTCATGCCATTTCCATTTCAGGTGCACATATAGTTTCTATCTTCTGCCATTCTTTACCAAGTAGTTGAATTTGTAACTACCTGGTATTAATTCGCGTTATTATTGGTATAAAACACTTAAAGTAATGGGCACACTTAGCGCTTTGGTTACAATACAATTGGCTTTGGCGCCTTCTGCGATTTGCTGGAAAAGCTCAGCTGATACCCCGTCGATCAATGATGCTGTCAATTCCAGATGAATACCGGTGATCATCAGGTTTACCAGATCCACTTCCAGCGTGGCATCGGTATTCAAGTCGTTGGCTGTGAAGCCTGACTGCCCCAGGGCAGCACTTACCGACATGGTAAAACAGCCTGCGTGTGCCGAGGCTATCAACTCTTCGGGATTGGTACCGATACCTGACTCGAACCGTGTTTTAAACGAATAAGGTGTTTGATTAAGGACGGTGCTTTGAGAAGATATTTCTCCTTTACCTTCTTTGAGGCTGCCATTCCAATGTGCTTTTGCTGTACGTTTCATGGTGTTGTTTTTTTATTTGATTTTTAAATTGTATGACAAATTACCGGAGGAAAATTCACGCATCTGTGTGACCTACATCACATTCAGTGAAGGGCAACGTTTATGTGATGTAGGTCACTTTTCAATGGTGGAATACGCTTCCGGCGCGTTTGATTTTTATTTGAGATAAGCAGCCAGCTTTGACCACAAATGGATTGACATGCCGCTGGTCAACGTAACATAGGATGCCATCAATATCCCTTTTATACCAGAATTAATCTCCCTGATGGCATATATTACAAAATTATCGTTGGGACGAGGCTGCCCGTCAAAACGGTAGGTCTCTGTGATCTCGAATCCATCCGGATTAATCAGCTCATTTTGCTGCACACAAAGAACACTCTCGTTTTTTAGAATAAAATCATTGTCGTAACCCCTCTCCTGAAGGTGAATGATCACTTCTGCTTTAGTTTGGCAATTGGTCATAGCATAAATGTTTTAATAAACTTTAAAAAGCGCTGGCAGAATGAATAACCATGAGTGTTGAACATTTATACAACTTGCCCAAGCCGCCTTTTGGGCTGGAAAGGCAAAACAGTTGCCAAATCATAATCATCTTATAATCAATAAATTACTAAAAAATGACTGATTTTTAATAACGATACTATGAAAGGGAGAAGCAAGGGCTTACGCTCCTGTTATTATTAATTGATAATGCGGCGATTACTTTAAGTATATTGTTGAATGAAAGGAAATAAATGAATAATTAATGTTTCCCAAATCCCTCAAAAAGCATGTGAGTTCATCATATGCTGCGAATTTTGTTTTCCAACGTCGACATCGAACCAAACAAATATCACAATTATCAGATACACAATTAGTTAAATAAAAAAATATAGTATTCGATAAAAATCACCCCGTGAAGGTAAGTGATGGGGCTCGAACTAACAAAACAGGCATAAACAACTGGTAAACAGAAATTTAAATTTTTGCGATATTCAATACCAAGTTAAAAACTTAGTATTGCGCAAGCTTATAATGCATTGAATCAGGCAATAAAAAAGCCTCCCATTTTCATGAAAGGCTTAACGGGTGCGAGGCCGGGTGGTTTACACATCAATTAATGACCACGCTTAAAAATATTGCAAATTTTGGAGAAGATGGTTAATAAGATCGCAAACCAATTACATTATCAATAACACATTTGGGTTCGAGCCCTGTGTCGTACTTTATTTATTTCAGCGAATAATTTATTATTATAAGCTGCTATATCAAAGTATATCAGCTTTTTTTAGATGGAAGAAAAGCAAATCGGCGTTTTGTGTTAAAGATCCCCCTTTTTCGTGTATACATTCAATACGCAAGCCTGAAAGATTGATTTGTTGTAAATAAGTTTCAATAGTACGGTGAAAATAGGATATTTTAGCAGGATGTACGATGCCATTTTTAATTTTAAATGGAACCTTATACAAGTGTTCTGGTCTATCTGATGGAGTATAATAATCGATGTAGTCAAATTTTTTAATCCAATTACGCGGATGTGGTATGCCTATAAAAGCAAAGCCACCTGGCTTTAATAATTGAAACAACGCTGAAAGATTTGCCGACAAGTCAGGGCTATTATGAAACATCATTATAGCTAAGCAGATATCATATTGCTTTGATGTCGCATTTTGGTAAGATAACAGGTTAGCCTCTATAAAATTAATCTCAGAAAATTGTTTTCTAGCATAGTAAAGACAATCACTAGACATGTCTAATCCAGTGATTCGATATCCAGCTTGATGCGCACTTCCAGTTATATACCCTAAACCACAACCAACGTCCAAAATTTCCATTCCAAACGACGAAACAGAATTAAGGTATTGAAATGTATGGGGAATAATCTGACTATAATAACTCTGGTCGCTGCCGCTTAATAATTCCTTATGCCTATTTTCCGCATTTTGCCCCCATTCATTTGCTATAGTATAAAAGATGTTGTTCATTTGGCGGATTGGCTACAATAAAATAACAAATCTTTTGCGAGATTTATCAGATGGGGATCTCTAGAGGAATCCGTCTCGATAAAACTAACTTGTTTACGTGAAGATACGGAGCGAAGAATGATTTTGTCTTGCCCATTATGTTCATTTATTGAGAAACGAAAATTACAATGCATGTCCGGATACACCTGATAAATTTGCACATCATTCTCCCGCAAAATTTGCACCAGCGGGTGTTGTATATTTTTAATAAAAACCGAAGCCTCATGCCTTTTACTGCATAATGCCGTCAGTACACGTTTATCCGGATCATGTTCGATCCATTTAAAATCAGAACAAAATATGGAAATTTTTCCATCTGCACGATACCAGCTATAAAAAAAATCCTGGAGCTCATTACTCCCTTTTTTAAAACTGTGACTCTCGCCGGCAACAACACGTTTTGCACTTAAAAAAATTAAAAATGTAAATAGAAAATAGATTGTGACTTGTACCCACGGCCTTGCCGCCATGCTGTTCAAAGAAGTCAGGTTATGCCAATTTGCGGAAATGAGAATAGTCAGGGCAATCAGTATAAAAAGGTAAAGGTTTATTTTGGGCGTTTTACTCATCGGGTACCAGGGTATTTTAAAATGTCGTTGGAAAACCTAGATTTCAGGTCATTGGAAAATGCGGGATACAATTTGGCATAATAGTCGAAAGTCCTTCGTTGACCATTGAAGAACATGATACCGTCAGTATTTCCGAATTCGTTGATTAGTTGTATATAACGGTCTGTAAAAATTGTGCCTATCGAAGTAGCTTCAAAAGGGGGATGTTCAAACTTTTGCGTATTAAAGTTATAAATATTAAGATCATTCCGGTTGATATCAAAATTAGTGATCACTGCAAGATGGTCGCTTTGTTGGTCAAACCTTATAACACCATCCAAATTATATAGGGTGGCATAAGCAGAACTACGTCGCTTGACCATATTGAGACGTGCTCCAGTAACCTTTTGCGCCGTATCGCCAGTGGTCAGGACAACGTGGAGATCTCCGTCGACTCCAATAAATGCACATTTTCGGCCATCTGGAGAAAGCACATAATCGTAGCCTTCCGCAGTCGTGAGGGCACCAAAATTATTTTGCTCATCAAAAAGAAAATAGGATTGGCCTTTAGTTAAGTCTATCTCAAAAACGATTCCACTGGTGCTTTTGAAGGTAAAACGATCGCTTCGGTTGGCCCATCTAACAATTTTGTTCAACTTAGGAATGCTTTTGGCTAAAACAATCTTTTTCGCCATCCTTTTATTTACAGGTAGTTTGACTATTCTGGATATAGTCGTAAGCCGATTTAACAACTTTTTACCATGTATCTTTAAGTTAATAGTATGTGTGCTAAAATCATATACACTTAGTTCTTTGGAGTTTTTTAGGATGAGCGCCTTGCTGTGATCCGGCGATAAAAGTAAGTCGACAACATTAGACTGAATGAGGTCAGCATCAGTGTCCAGCCGTGTCGAAAATGGCGCGTAATATAAATCGTTATAGTCGTTTTTATATAGTAATGAGTCTCCCCCTTCGGACTGATAAACCTGGCGAATATGGTTTATAGATTTTAACAATTTAGCTTGTACGCCATCGACCGCATATAGCAAAAGTGTTTCGGAAAGTGGGCTTTTGATTGCTATCGTATGTTCATCCGTAGAAATAAAAAACATATTTCTGATGTCTGTTCCAAAATACTCATGTCTAGCGTCTACCGCAGTTAGTTGTGGAAGTTTTTGATGGGTTTTGAGGTTATATATAAGTATTTCTCCTGATGCATTAATATATGCTATAAAACTGTTATCTCGCAGAAAGTCCATTTTAAAGTCTTGGATATTCTCATTTCTTTTATGTATCTGCGGATTATCGCTTAAAGTGGCCAGCTTTGAACCGGGTATTGAAATGGTTTTGTGGATTTGATCATCATAAACATATATTTCACCGTTTGTAGCGCTCCGATAGGCGATATAGCGTTGATTATCAGACACAATCATATTTTCCGCGCTCCTGACGCCACTGCCGCTGGTATCAGGCAACTCAGTAACATAAAGTTCACTCAGGCTATTACTGGGACGCCAAAGTAGGATACTATTATCCTTGTAATGAACGGCAAATCGCCCGTTATTGAACTGTCGTATATTTTCCCCACCAGAAATATCGTAGAAGGTCCTCGTATTGAGTATCTTACGAATACTATCCTTTTTACCAAACCAAGCATCGCTCAAAAAAGTCTGCCAAATCTTGAAAGCAAAATAATGATTGTTTTGATTATAAAAATCTTCAGCCTGATAATTGAGATTGTCATTTTTTGCCATACTGGAAAGTGCTGAAATATAGCCCACGACAGCACATAAAATGAAGCTGAAGCACGTAATAAAAAGCAACACTCGACGCCACTGCTCTGCGCGTACTTTGGCGCGTAAAGCAATTTTTTCCGCAGCGATCGCATGCTGTTTGCTTTGTTCGGCAAGTTGCGCCTGTTTCTTTGCTTTCTCACGCTCTTCTTCCGCAAGTCGCTTCAGTTCAGCCTCTTTTTCCAACTCGGCGCGTTTAACTTCTAGTTCATGTTCCTTTTGCTGCGTCTCCAATTGAAGTTGTCGGGTCTGTTCTCTAAATGCTTCATGTTCTTGGCGGATACGCTTAGCTTTTTCAACAGGAATAATTAATTTGTCATGGCTAAGTTCATAAGTAATCCCACGTAGGGTCGCCTCTGTGCGGATAAGTCTAGCATTAAGAAGATATTCAATCAATTGACTATTGTTATCTAACTCCGGTTCAAACTGACTGGGAAGCAAATTGGTGCGTTTACCGGCATCTGTGAGATTATCCTCTATGGCCTTTCGTGTTAGTAGTATTAGTTCCGGGTCCTTCAACTGGTTTATTTGGTCAGTATAAAATTGATCAAGTATGGTATCAATATTTATTTCTTGATCGTATTCTTCTTGGCCAAAAAGAAATGTAGCTCGAAGGTCAGGTAGAATTGCATCTCGGTCTAATCGCTCGGTTAAGAGTGTCTTTACCTGCGTTTCAATATAATAACATACGATTTGTAAAAAACTACCCTCAATTTCTCCGGCGGGATTACTCAAGTCCTTGAGGATTCGCTCAATTACGATGTCAGCAATTTGGATAGGCGGTGATGTATAACGAAGGTCTTCGTTGGACAATGCCGCTGGACGAATGATAGCCTGTCTTGCGTTTTCTACTGTAAATGGCTTCAATTCGAGGCGATTGTAAAGAATTTGCGGAACATATGCGCTAACGGTATTAAGTAGCGAAAGTTTATCTGCACGGATGGAAAATACTATACGGATATCGGGCTGGGTATACCAATCTAACTGCTGGTCGGTTCTATCCGTATCTCGGATTTTGCCAATCCAATCCAAAATACGTACAGGAGGTGCTTCGTGACAGACTTCAGCAAGCTGTGCGAAAAAGTTTAGTTGGTCATCATGAAAATGATAAAAAAATTCTTCGAACTGGTCGAAAACCAATACCAATGTTCGTTCAGGGGAAGTGCTTTTAAGTTTAAGATCAGCTAATTTTACATACTCCCAAAGACCAGGCTGTTGCTGATTAAATAAAATACCTTTGGCTGGCATGCCGTCTTTCCGCGTACTTAATTCGCTATCCAGGTTTTTCCTTATGATTTGTACGTTTGGAGATTGATTTGGAGTAAACGTCGCTGGCAAATGCGCGGCTGTTAGGCGAATCATCACCGGCATAAATTTGGTCAGCGCCTTTTCCTTTTCAAATACAGTGTTCAACAGAGAACTTTTACCCACTCCCGAGGTGCCGAAGACTACGCTCACCCTGTTATTTATGACCATTTGTGTAAAGGCGGAAAGTTGCCTATCTCGCCCAAAAAAAAGATCGGCATCATGCTTTGTAAATGAACGCAAGCCGGGATAGCGATCACGGGGCTCTCCGCGTTTAACTGTTGCCATAAGCCTTCTGTTTTAGTTGATCAAACATTTTCAAAATATCATTCTTGATAAATGTCATGTGGTAATATCGCTCGTAATACTCCTGATCGTGTTCCATAACGTTCATATACGTTTCGACAAAACAATAATTGCCAGGTTTGTTTTTCAAATCCAGTACATCAAACAATATCTTAAAATGCCATTCCCGGAAATCAAAGCCAAGAAAAATTCCATAGCGCTCACGTATGATTGACTTTAAAGCATCAGGAATTCCTTCCTGACTACTATAAATTTTCTTTGTAAAATTTACAGCATCTTTTTCTGTTAACAAAACCGAACGCTGATTTTTAAAAGACCCGTAAATATTATAAACAATTGTTTTATTATCCTCCGAACTGGAAAGCATTTGTGATTGGATATTACGTTCATCCGGGTTATTAGTAATATCGTAATAATCAAAATGGCAGTTATTCCCAAATAAATCTGGCAATATCATATCCGGATTGGTATTGATTATGAGTGGAAATTTGAGTGAAAAAACCTGTCTATAGAAAATGTCGGATGGGCGGCCTTCTCGATATGCCGTAAGCGCTTCATTTTGAGTATCGACTGTAGCAAACCGCTCTTTGGTTTCGTAACGGTCAATAATATAGCTGAGGTTTCTGCGCTGGGCATGGTCATAATAGATATGATTTTGTGTTAGTTTATCTGCCAGTTTACCTGAAAAATACTTGTAAAAAGGATATTGCATCTGTTCCTCTAAGCAGGTCAAAAACCATGGGCCAAGAAAAAGCACACATTCTTTTGCTTTAATAATATCCACGAGGTGCGCCATTAAATTGACTATATTACCTCTGTCAAGATTTTCAACAAAGGCACTAATATCGGTGTTACCCGGATATCTCTCAGTCAAAACGAACAGCAAGGATTCGACCTGATCGAACGATAGCGCCGAAACTAAATTATTCCAGACTGCCTTCATAGAGCCTTCCAACTCGATATCACTATAGTCGATGCCGGCTTCATCCAAAATTGCGCGCAACGTGCCCTGTTCTCTGATTAATCGACTCCCAAGATCGATTAGTGCATATTTAATTTTATTGGGTAGCGTCATTTAATCCAAGCTTGTTGATAAGGTTAATAATCTTGTTGATGTTAATGCCTTCATTGCGAAGTAGGCGGTAAGGCAGACCCGGTTCGACTAACATGCCACCACTGTGATGCAGAGCTACGACCGCCCAATCCGAATTGAATACGGGAGAACCCGAAGAACCGGGTTCGGTATCCGTAAGATATTGGATAATATCATCATTCGCATAGCTGACTACGTTATGATACAGACCGATTTGTTTATATCCCCCTCCTGGATGCTGGACAATATTGACGAAATCCCCTTTTTTTACATTAACAGGTTTTAATAAAATACTTCCAAATTTGAGATTAGCATCGCCACTGTTAACACTTACAACTGTAAAATCCGCATCAATATCGGTTTCAAAGATGTGATCAGGGTCAAGTTTGTAAGTTGTCTCTTTCCGGGGCAATCTGTTCTCACCCAACTCGTAATCAAAGGAAAGAGTAGCCAACCGTGCCCTCTCTTTATCTGGCAGTACATGGTTATTAGTGATCATAAGGTTATTGTCAATAAGAAAACCAGATCCTAACTCTATTGCATTTTCAGTTGGTACAGATACGCGGCATACCGCTCGGGCAATTCTCAATCCAGTTTCCAAAAAGCTAATGGGTAATAATGTACTTTTTGCGCCTGTAATTTTTTCTTTGGTATCAGGCTCCAAACCTGCTTTCCAATTGATCCTCCTGATATTGGGTCCCAAACTATAGTCTTGTAATCCCTGCTCCTTAAAAGCTAAGAGGTAAGGGTTACCTGGGAAATGGCCCAAAACGATGTCCACCAAATGATCGGTACTTTCAGTTGCATTGCAATAGCGAAGGATATTCGTCCACATAACCAATGGGCCACCATCAAAATTAATCATGATAAAGTCAATATTTGCTTCTTCCAACATCGCCATCGCCATACCGGAAAGTGGTATCAGCATTGCAAGTGCATCCCGTAATTGGGTCGTTCGCTTGTCCCATTTTATCATATTATAAAAAATTTTGTTTTAAATCAGTTGCTTTCATACGCACGCGCAGAATTGCATATGTTATATTAAAAAATGGGTTTTCCGTGCTCAGAGCTACAGGTAAATCCATTCCATCAGGTGCCAACATACCATAGCCTCCATAGTAGATCGGTTTGGCATCAAGTATATCTTTATAATCTGCCAATCGTGCCATAATCCAAAACCCGGGATTAAGGCAACTGACGAGATTAGAATTGAGGCCGCCACTCAGACTATCCCTCCCCCGCTGACTGAAAGCTACACGAATGGGTGCACTTTCAAAAAGCACCTCCGGTTTATTAGGGAAAAGTTGGTTAATCATACCGTTGATTGTTTGCACTGCACTAGCCGTAATGCCACCAAAACCAACAAGAGACATGAGTTCCTGCCCCGAACGGCTATTTAAAAAGGAAAATACTTGTTGCCACCAAGCAGGCTCTTGGTGCTTAAGTACTTTCAGGGCAATCTGCCCCACGCCACCAGGCATTGCTATCGCTTTTTTACCCATAGCAGCGTTAGTGGATTGTTTAAAGCTTTCCGGGCTGGCTTTATCTCCTTTAATATTATCAAATAAGTTGAGTCCACCGTTGATACAATAAAACAATTTATCCAAGGGCCCCAGTTCTTCTTCCTGACCAACGATTAATTGAAGCGTTGCTTTGGTAGAGGCATCAATATCTTCCTGGCTACTAACCTTAAATGCATCAAAGTCTATTTGTAAATTTACGTCAGGCGCGATATCGTCTCCTTTTAGAGTTGGCAGAACCTCGCTTGTCGTCAATAGTCGCTTGTCCTCGCCGTCACTGATTTGGAATAAAATAAACTGGTTAGGATCAATGATCGGACCGCTGATATAGGCTGCTTCTTTGACATTTGCCGACAAGGCTTTATATTCAAAATTGGCCTGATCGAAATGATACTGGCTAAAAGAGAAAAAATCCATTAGGAATAGGTTGTTATAAAGTTTAGGTTAAGCGATAAAAGGTGCAAATAATAAAAAGTTTCTACATTATAATAGTTTTTAAAGGTTTGAAAATCAAGGTTTAATAAAAAGCAGCATTCTTTCAAACATAAAATAAAAAAAATAAAAAAACAAATTAATAATAACTCATCCCGCCTATTAACTTTATAAAAAAGAAGATTTAAAAGTTATTTAGAAATAGGAAATATCGAAGTAATTATTTTTTTTAACTGCCTCTTTTCCCTTATTTCGTTTAGTGGTTTATCACCAGTAGAAAAGCCGAAGTGGTCGAATTTTTACCACTTAAAAATGTTGTCACAATCAAAAATATTTTTTATTAAAATTTTCAGTAGATTTAACGCGCGCTGCTGCTATGCAGCAGCGCGCGACCGGGCTTTCGGGCTATATTTCTACCACCCTCCCGTCCTGACAATCTGCTGCCTCAGCTTCTGCGGCCTCTTGTTCCTCAAACACCAAATTATTGCTATCTCCATCCGTGCAAATGATGGCGTACTCCGCACCACCATGACATTCAATTACTAAAAAATTCATAAATTCAATTTTTAGGAAACCATAATTCAAAGGTTTTATATTCCTCACTTAATAAACCAGTTTCTTCGTCGAGGTCTTCGGGCGATAAGCCCACCCAATCCCCGTCATTTTCGCCATACTCCTTACACATAATATCAAACGGCAGGCGTCCGCCGAAATTCCGCAACAAACGTTCAGCTTCCGCTTTTTCAATTCGTATATCGAAATTGGTTGCCCTTTCCACCGGGTGGGGCTTGACCTCTATAATATCAACTACAAGATGTTTTTTCATTTGCTTAAAATTTAAAGCGGGGATTGCTCCCCGCTTGATATTCAATTCAGTTTCAACAGGTCGTTACCGTGCCTGGCAAAGTCATTACACAGGTCGAATGCGCTTTGGTTGTGCTGTAAACCTGTCCCGCTCATAATGGATTTAAATTTTGCCTCGTCGTCCCGGTAACCCTTGACATTTTGGTAATATCCCGTCACGCTGTTATAAAAACCGAACAGTGTGCCTTTAGTAGTATTTTCCTGCTGGCTTGGGCTGGTCAGCGAATAATCCAAAACTGCCGAAACCGTATTGTTAAACTGGCTGCTTAACTCGCTTTCCTTGCCTTTTCGTAGTAACTCATCGGTCTCTTTATTCGGAGACATGGCTAATTGTATTAACCGTTTGAGTTCGGGGTCGGTGATGCGAATGCGCGACCAACGGTTAAAAATCGCTTCCAGTTCGGTGCTTAACTGATTGGTCAGCCCCAACATTTTATGCGCCTCTTTCAGCTTTTCATCGGCGCTGGCGGTGTGGCGTATCTTAATAAAATTGCTGCAATTTTTCAGGGCGGCGTTTAACGTATTGGTGCAATAGATTCGCACAGGCGTAAACGCAATCGTAATGCTGCCCGTCCCGTCATGGGTTGAGCTCAGGAATAAATATTGGTCGATTAAGTCCGACCGTCCCACCTTGATGTGTTCGGGCAGTTTGGCGGTGATGTAGGTTATCGCCCCATAACCTAAACTTCCTGCACTCTCATAATGGATACCTCCGTAATTTTGTACGATGCTGTCAAAAAAGGCGAAAACATCGACATTTTGTACGACCTTATAATCCTTTCCGATTTTATCGCCTAAAACCGCCTCGGTATCGCTGCGAAAGGTAAAGAAGCTATTGTCCGATACAATATTGTTACCGCTCGGCAGCGCATGCAAATTCGGGTGCTTGTACACCGTAAAATCCAAACCCGCCTCCTGTATCGCCTCTGCGCTCGATTTGCATTTGGTAATCGTCTTTCCTAAAATCTGCCAAACTTTTGGCTTGATATACTGATTGTTCGTTTCCATGATGTTCTATTTTTTTAGTTTATAGTCCATAAATGCCAATTCGTGAATGGTCACGTTTGGGGTATTCGTAATGGTGCATTTTGCCTTTTCCTGTATTTCGGTTAATGCATCTTCCGGTCTTGTGTGTTTGGTTTGTATGGTCAGTTTGACCAATACCATGACGGTTGTATACATAGCATTAAGAGATTGCGTAACAGTCAACAATCTCAGTTTCCAATACCTTGATATTGGGTGTACTTCCAATCGTATAATCTGTTTCGGTTTGTAATTCGTCTGCTGCATCGCCAAGTGGCAATGTTGTTTCTATCTCTACCCCGATAGTGAGGTATAATCGCTTTTTCATGATTTTAAAAGTTATAGCATTCCGTAAATTCCGCCAGCTCCATTTGAAAAGCTGCGGGGTTATTTCTCGCCAGTTGCTCGGCATATCCCTCCCAAAAAATTTGGTCGGTCAATTCTATAAATAGCTGTATCATAACTTTAATGATTATTGCAAACGCCCTGTGCATGCGCATACACAGGGCGTTATTTACGTTAAGGGATAACGATAGTGGCTTCCACCTCTGCCAGTTTATCAATGCAAAGTTGTTTCACTTCGTGCGCAACATAAGCGATGATATAAGGGTTGCGGGTCACGAACTCCTTACCGTTATCATCGGTAATCGCCAACTCGCAACGGCTGAAACGGCTGTCACTCGCCATATCATCATCGTCATTTTGCGCCAAAACAAACTCATCTAAATTGCCGATGGTCGTGTGCAGCTTTTTCTTTTGGGCGATTTTCTTACCCAATTGCTCCACTATTTTTTCGGTCTCTTCCAATTTGCGCGCCTGCTGTACAGCAAAATTCTCCTTTATCTCCTTTTTGCTCGGCTCCTGCGCAGGGGTGGCAGCTTCCGCTTTTGCCGGTTCGGCTTTCGCAGGCTCGGCAGCGGGTGTACTTTTAGCCGGTTCGGTTTTCGCCTCACCCGCTTTGGCTTCATCCTTTTTCGCAGGGTCATTAAATGCCGTACTTACGGGCATTTTGTTATTGTTCAAGCCATTACCTGATTTGGTAGTATTATTTGCTGCTGTCTTAGCAGTTCCGTTTTCTTTTACTTTGGTTTCCACGATTTTTAATTTTAAAATGTTAATACTTGTTATTTCTTTAACTCCTTGTGACGGTCGGCGGTCTGTATTTCCCGTCCGCCCGGTGGCGCTCTCGCCCGCTTGCCTTTTTGTGTGTTCATAACCCTCATGCTTTTCATCCACCACCTCGGCATACGCCTCGGTGGCTTTTTGTAAGCACCCTCACCTGAACACGGCGGACAGACCGGGCAAGACTTTGCGGAAAAAAATACGACCCGAGCGTCAGCGAGGGTGGAGATTTTTTTCCAGCAAACCCGCAGGGCCCGGTCTTGACAGGCTGCCCGCCGTTCAGAAATTTGCTTGCGAAAAAGCCAGTGAGGTAAATTAAAGGGAGCTAAAAGGGCTTGAACAACAGCCGGGATCATCACCGAAAGCCCGGAGCAACAAGGCCGCGAGGAACGAGCGCGCCGAAGGAGCGAGGACTTGAGGCGATGTTCCTCCAAACCACCGTGAAGCGGCAAAGCGCAGCGGCGCGGCTGGAACGGCTGTCCTCCCTCCCAACCAGTCCTACTTCAGGCCTAATAACAATAAAGATTCCTGGTAACGTTTAGCCAGTTCCATCGCCGCCATGATCGTCAACGATTTGGCATGTCCCATGCCGTGGAAAGCGCATAATTCCATCACCGTCATCCTGGCTAAACCTAATAGGCTGTAGTCCACGCCAGCCAATATCCGCGCCGCCAGCGCCACGGCACTCTCGTGGATAGACCCCGACCCGATCAGGATCGCCAGCAACTCCGCATCCGATACCGCTTCCGGTCCGCCCGCCAGCATTTTTTCCCGCGGCCGCCGCTCCGCATCCCAGCCCTTGATACCACCGGCTACGCCGACACGCTGTATCGCCTGCCCTTTCGCCTTTAGCTGGTATTCCGCCGTGGCAAACAGGTCACGCATCGCCTCCAGCAGGAATTGAAAATTTTCCTCGAACACTATTACTTCCTGCTTTTGGTAAGTATCATCCAGCTGCTTATCGCTTCGCGCGATCTTGATATACATACTGCCGTTATTGGCCTCCATCAGGTCGAAAAAGTAAGTCTTCGCATAATGCGAAAAGCTTTCGGTAGCCAGCACTTTTGGTTCGGAAGCCCTACCCCGTTCTGTCTGTCTTCTCCCGTTTGTGTTATTGTCTTTTGTTTCCATCGCTTTCGTTTTCCGCAAAACTGGTCATCGCGAAAGGAATCATTCGGTACAAAATCATTTTACCCGATGCGAATGATCATTAGCCGATCTTAAAATAATTTACCCGATCAAATCGTTTATAGCACTGATAACCAATACAGTCGAAAATCATGGAAACAGTAAACCATTGTGCGCACTGTGGCAAGCAGCTGTATGGCCGTAGCGACAAACGCTTTTGCAATGACACTTGCCGGAATACCTTTAACCGCGCTCAAAGACAGCGAGCCCATACCGCTGGTTATGACAGTTTCCCGGAAATATTCCGGATCATCAGGAAGAACTACGAGATTTTAAAAAAGCATGGGCCGGACCCATCCTTAAAATATGAAAGCAGCTTTTTTCAACACGGCACAATCGAAGAGATTGGTATTGATAGCCGGTTTTTCACCAGCATATGGCAGGAAAATGATATGTTGTGGCGATTTTGTTTTGATTACGGTTGGTGCCCGTTAGAAAACGAAGGCTGGATGATCTGCTATCGACACAAACAGCTACCATAAGCACAAAGGACTGTGGAGATATGAAGAATGCACATGCGATAATTTGGGAACAAATCTACTATCTTTAGCTTGGTTTGCCATTTAAAGAAAAAACAGAACGGTGATCCATAACGCGATGGTGTTCTTCGACATCTTCCATCACTTTATTAGATTGCGAAATGTCGATGATCGGCGACCGGTCATGACTGGAATAGACATCCAAAACATTGAATTCTAAAAAGGGTGCATAATGTTGATGGATTTTTCCAGATATTTGTCGTCTTGATTCACGATAGTGCAAACATTCATCCCATGCCCTAAAATGGCTTCAACATAGCTATTCCACCGGAGGCGGTTAATCGCCGGCAGCGTTTCAAAATCCAATTGGTAAACCAGTAAGTAATGCAAGCATTGTTGTAATCATTACCGGATTCTTCGCCGACAATTGCAGCCAGTGTGCGCACAGCGTCGTTTTACCCACCTCGTTTTCACCGACGATCACGTTGGCATGCACAATGGTGCCCCCATATCTGTCGGAAATAGTTCTTCTTTTTTAAAATTATCCGCTTATTATTTTCAAAAACAATGACAAACTCCGCGCTGAAAGAAGTGGAAAAAGGCTTGAAATTATCATAGTCCTACAGGTAAATAAATAACATATCATTCATGTGTGATGGTGGTTAGGAAAAGCGGCACACGCAATTTAGGAAGAGAATTTCAATTTGCCTAACTTCTTTTTATACAAAATGGGCAAGCTTAAACGGCTTGCCCATCATTTTATTGACTGACCGTAACCCGATCAGTGTTTGCCATATTCGGCAAAACCTTGAAAGGCATTGCGTCATTGGCTTTATTGGACAGGGTATCGGTTCCGATGACCTTATAAGCACTAATGAAATAGCTGACGGGCGAGACATTGCTGAACGTCACCCTACCATTGGCATCCGTTACGCCGGTGACTACACTACCGATGGTGGTGCCACGATATTTGTCCAATAAGCTATGATCCGTATAAAGGCTGACATTTACACCGCTGAGGTTAGCCATACCTACATCAACCACAGTTACCGTGAACGAGGGGCTTACATATTCAGCCAGCTTAATCACATTATTATTAGCCGAAGGCTTATAGGCAAGGGTATCATTGTTTCGGTTAGACAAAGTATCCCCGGCATCGATCACTAGATAAGCCGAAGCATAATAGTTGGTGTTGGACAATCCATTAAAGACCACCACCCCCGAGCTGTTGGTCACACCCAACTTAACACTTCCCAAAGCGGTTTCCCGGTATTTAGCCAAAACAGTCTTATCGGTATACAGGTATACATTAGCGTTATTAACTGCTGCCCCTGTGGCATCGGTCACCGTAAATTGAAGGCTGGCACCGTTAGGCTTTACCGTTACTGTAACGGTATCAAGCAGTGAGGCGGATAGCACCTGCTTTTTTACCTGGTCCGTGGTGGCGTTGCTAAGCAACTGGTTACCCGCAGCGACATTGGCGCTGATGTAATAAGTACCGGTTTGTAAGTTGCCGAAAATAGCCTTACCAGAAATATTAGTGGAGACAGTGGCCAGGCTGCCGTTGGTCGTTCCTCGGTTTGCCGCTAACACTTTAGGATCGGTGTAAAGGGCCACCTGTGCGTTGCTGACTACCGCACCGGTACTGTCTTGCACGGTAACCTGCAGCGTGGCACCCCCTGTCGTCGACAAACTGATCAGCACAACCACCTGGTCTTTAAACTCATTTTTACTTAAGCTAAACGGCATCGTGCCGGTATAGTGGTCGGTCTTCGCAAACCCTGGTTGCTTATAATCGAACTGTACACTGATACTATAAGAACCTTTGTTTAAACTTTGAATGTCAAATGTACCGTTGGTCAACGTCTGCACATATGGGGTCCCTGAATCATCAGTTCGGGTCAGTGTCAGCACCGCTGTCTTTGCTGTATCCTGTGTTCCCGTCAGGTAATTCTGAAATTCCACCAACCCACGCACTCTCGCTGAACCGTTGAAGACCTGGTCGGCCTTTTTGCAATTCAATTCCAGGCATAAGGCCATGACCAGTAGTATCGCCAAAAAGAAATAGCTGTTTTTCATCGTAATTATTTTAATGGGTCAGTGAGTGTTGATGAACTAAAAATGGTTTTGAAGGCTTCGATACCGACAGACAAGGAGACAAAAGGTGCGAATTTGTAATGGTCCTTTTCCAACAGATTGCCCTGTTCCAGCGTCAGGCCCTGGGTCTTGCCAAGATGGGCCCCGACAATAGCCGACACGCCGCTGATCAGTTCGAGCCCACCACCGAACAGAAAATTGTTCGCGGGTGTATCATGGAACATATAGCCTACATAGAAGAAAGGATGGTAGCTGTCGGGAAGAAAACGCTGGCTTTGCATGTCAAGTTTATCAAAAAACACCTGCACCCCGATCGCCGGCGCTAAACCTGCATAACTATCGGTATAGGTCGCGGTGTTGGCGGTTGTGTTGATCGTATACGTCCGCCGGGACAACCAGCTATAGGCGATCCCTGCCTTAAAACCGAACCGCATCAAACGATCGTATCCATAGCTAAACGTCAACCCTTCACTATTGACATTTTTCCCGGTTGCGGGATCCTTGACCGTATAGGTCGTCAATTTCCCCGGAACGTCTGATTCACCATGAGCGATCGGCCGGGTGACATAATCAGCTGTGCTGTCTTCCTTTTCCTGAAGATGAGTTGCGATGACATTATTTTTAAATAGGTCAGCATATTTCATCATCTGTTGGTAGCTCGCATACAAACCGTTCAGACTGGTTGCGTCTACTTCGGCTTTCCCCGGATTATTTACCGCTTTATTGCTGGCAAAATCCAGGTCTTGTGAGAAAAAATCAAGTGTGGTGAGGTCAGAATAAGTCGTTGTCAGCGTGTATTTTGCGTCTTTAGCGGCATTGATAGCCAACAACTTCATCTGTTGCAGTTCATTTATACGGGGCACTTTGTGCAGGTCAAAATGGTTTGCGTCATTGAGTATATTATGGTTCCGCACATAATTGTAACCCGGCAAATTCGGATGACATACTGAATCCTGCCACGGGTTGACAACCAGTGTACCAGCATAAAGCAGCGAATCCCTCAAAAACTGATGTTCCAGATATAGCTGATTTTTCGTGAAAACGCCGGGCTTCTTATTCAGCTCATCCAGTTGCTTTTGGAGGGCGGTGACATTTTTATCGATCGTATCCTTTTGCGCCTGGAATTTTTGGTAGCGCTTATCGATCCCATCCAGCACCTTTAGATCGCAACAAGCCACGGTCGTAGCTTTGGAAGCATTTTGTACAAACCCTAAACGGTCGTTGAGTTCGCTCTCCTGCTGTGTCAAAACCTTGATCTGGGCGGTTAATTTGTCACTTTCATCCTTGATATCCGGCTTGGTGCCTGGCGAAACAGGATTCGCGGTGAGCGACTTTCCCTGGTTCATCCAACTGATCGCAAAAAGGAAGGCCAGGGTTTTATCAGGGCCTTCTGATTTTAGCATATTACCGGAAATAGTCGTGATCGCATCAGTAACTGCTTTGATCTTTTCGGGCTTGATGATTTTGACCGTTTTATCGAAAGAGGCCAAATCCATGCTGCCGGTATATTTGGCCAGCAGCCATCCTTTCAAATTATTATAGTCGGTATCGTGTGAAGATAATGTCGCAAACCCATCCGTGATCAGCTTGGTAAAAGTTTCATAGTCTATCCCCGTAAGGAAAGCCTTAGCCTTTTGTAAAGCATCCACCTGCAGGTTATATGCCAACAGGTTTTTATTAGGCAGCCGCAACTTGAACGCATTGGTAAATGCCGTTTTAAACTTGTAAGTCTGGAAATTCTCATAATCATCCGGGGTTGCCAACGATTTAAATAAACAGCATTGCCCCTTGTATGGTATTAAATTGATACTGTCAGGACAGGGATACCAGTTCTCATTAGGATTGTAACCTTTTTTAAACCCGTAGCGAACCATATAGGCATTGCCGACAAAACCGGAAACAGGGGGAATATAAAAATGCGTTCGTTTGTCTTTGTCCGGAAGCGTAGAATCACCTACAAACTTATTTAATAGCGCCCGGTCATCACTGACCGAACGTTCCGACTGGATCACCTTGGCATTCACCGGATCGTTTAAAAAGTCGAGTAATACCTGTGCTATTTCCGCCCGGAGTGTGACCAACAATGTTAATTGTATTCCTTCTGATTTAAGGCCGGCATCCTCTAATAATTTATAGGCATTTTTATCTTTCTTATCTCGTGCGTCCACATTTTTCAGGTACTGAATGTAATTCAGGTAAGCATCGAGGATACTCTTATCCGTTGATTCCTTACTGGACACTACCTCAAAGCGAACCTGGTCTTTCGTAGTGACCAGCGAAGGCAATGAGTCGATGATCTGACCCTTTTCGTTGAACCGGATCAGAAATTTTTGCTGCGCCTTCGCTTCAGGGAGCAGGCAACAACTGAGCAGAAAAAGAAAAAATAGGCTCTTGTAAAAATGTGTCATATGGTTGGAGGTTGATTTTGAGCTGCTGGTACCTAAGGTGCGTATGCTGATCCACTGAAGCTATTATAACTAATAAACGCAGCATCATTCTGGTTATCGATCACATAAGCCTCAATTCCGAATATTTTAAAATCCTCATAACGGATATAAAAATAGCCGCCACAGCCCCAATCCTTTCCATAGCTGTTCAGCACTTCGAAACATTGTCTTTGGGGATCATTATCAAAGCCCGTGATGCACATGGCATGGCTCAGGTTATGCGTAACGTCATGCCGGTTGATATCCCGTTCATAACTGTTAGGCAACCAGGTTGCCGTTGAATGCGCTAGTTTCAGACTGTCGAAGCTAGTACTTCCAATGACAGCCTGGGGCAGGAACATGGAGATGATCACCGGTTTGTTTGCCATGATCGCCTGCTTGATTAGTAGGATATCAATATCGGTCAGCGGGTCCCGGCTATAGCCAAAAAGCTGCCGCGCTTTATATACCCGGAAGCCCAGCGCAATTCGTTTCTGATCATCCGAGTATTTGTTCGGGCAAACAAAATCCGTATTGGTTTTCTTGATCACACCGGATCTGCTCATAAAATCCAAAGCCGAACCGATATTGATGCCGGGCGTATTGATTGAACAAATATCGTCAACAGAATCTACCCCTTTGAAAACAAATTCAGGAGAGAAAGAATGCAGGTTATAAAAGTAGTTATCCTCCAGAATAGCAGGGAATGTGGTTGAACCGTGGTCGTTGTAATTGATACAAAAAGCGGCATAAGCACATGCCCAGGCCGTACAGGTGTTGGTTTGCCCCTGAAAGCCGGGTTCCGGGGCAAATTTCCGAACTCCGATGATCCCTGATTGCTGAATATCTTTAAAATTGCCGAGTTGAGCCAGTTTGGCCGCCTGTGAGACAGTAGCGGTCCCTATTTGAATTTTTGAATAAACGCTTGTTATCTGGACGGGTGGCTTGGCCTGTTTGACCTGGCTGTATTGCAGGTCAAACTCACGCTGAAAATCGAGATCGAATGGTTTCCCGAAAGCGATGCTGACGGTATTATAAACCTCTTTGTAAAGGCTTTCTTTACTGGTCTTATTGGCTCTGTCCTTAACGAACTCATAGATCATTGCGGGCGTTTCACCGGCTACATCAAAATTCGGATGTACATCCGGCAAAATTTTAACCGGACTCCCCTTTTGGGGCTGATAGATCACTTCATAGGTCTGTGAGGTCGCGCCGTGTCGTAGAGAAAGGAAATCATTATAATTGATATGAAGAATGTTGCCGGTGGCCCGTAGCATTTGCGATTGCTGGATCTTGCCATCAACGATCCCCTGTAAAATAAATTTCCCCTTTGCTACTGGATAAAGCAGGGTATCAATCCCATACCTGTTACTGTCCGCAATGATCTGCTTGTTATTGTTTGGCAGCGTGTCGATGACAGGTAGCGTTGGAAAGGAATGGAGCGTGATCAGCGATTCTGTAAAATGATCGGCGAAGGGGGATTCGCCCGATTGCAGCGCGGTTATTCTCTTATTGATAAAATCCTTGATACTTCCTTTAAATTTTTTAAATCTCTGTTCCACCCCCTCATTCTTCGGAACCGGAGACGTCAGTATCCTTACCTCACCGTTCTCATCTAATGCCCGCAAGGTGTCGTTGGGCGAAGTAAAAACGAGCTTTGAACTTGAATTGAAAGTGGAACCGACCTTTATAGGGTTTTTCTTTTTATCCTGGATATGCCCGATAACCTGTATGACATGGTATTGCGCGAATGCTCCTTTTCCGAGGAATATCAGAGAAGTAAGTAAAATAAGGGGGAATTTTACTAAAAAAGACATCATAATAAGATATAGGCAACCAGTCAATATTACAAATCATTGACTGTCATAAATTTACGGGTAATATTTCTAAAAAAACAAATAAGTCCGCTTTATTTTTTTAATTGAGCAATTGAACTCATAGTAAGGTCCACATCATAATACATTGTATGGCTTGTCGAACCATCGTCCAGGTAATAAGGAGAGGCATTAAGATTTGCTTTTAGCGTATTTAAAAATGTTTTTTTCTCCGTATCGTTCAACATTTTCAATGTTGCTGCTTCTACGTGAGTGGGAAGATCAGCAATTGATGATAAACTTTTTACAACAATTGCTTTTACCTGGTTGCGGTTTAAATCAGCCATGTTAAGATAAGATTAGATTTAATGCTAATATAAACTTTTTAAGCCATAATAAAAATACCAAAAAAGTCCTGTAACAAACTTGCCTCGATAAACTCTAAACAGGTAAAACCTGTTTTCATGAAAAACATCCGGATTTTTAAAAAGAAAGCAAAGGCCGAAAAACCAAAAAAATCAAAAGCCCGTGAATGGGTGGATGCCTTGATATTTGCAGTCGTGGCAGCCACTATCATTCGCGGTTTATTGTTCTCCGCATATGCTATTCCTTCAGGTTCAATGGAAGGCACCGAAATGACAGGCGATTATCTTTTTGTAAGCAAGTTTAGTTATGGCGCACGCATGCCCATTACGCCATTATCTATACCGTTTACCGAACCGGAAATACATGGCGTAAAAACGTATCTAAGTTTTTGGCAATTGCCTTACTTCCGTCTACCAGGCTTCGGCGAGATCAAAAAAGGCGATATCGTGGTCTTCAATAAACCCAGCGAGGTCGATCAAAATATACCGGTAGACCAGCGCACCACACTGATCAAACGCTGCCAGGCCACGCCTGGTGATGTCGTGACCATCGTGGGCGGGCAGGTGTATATCAATGGCAAAGCCAACCCAAACGCACCCAAACAGCAAACTTCCTACCTAGTCGTCACCGCTGGTCAGGAACTCAATCCGCAGATCTTTACCGATCTCAATATCGAAACCATCAATTCCCCGGCACCCAATACTTACGAAATGATCATCCCGGTAGATAACGTCGCTACGTTAAAAAGTTACAGCAATATCAAAAGTATTACCCCCTATGTTGCCTCAGCTGGGCAGTATGAAGCCGATGTTTTTCCCTTTAACCCGCGTTTTAAATGGAACCAAGATAACTTCGGCCCTTTGCAAATCCCCAAAAAGGGCATGACTATAAAGCTTAATGACTCCGCCCTAATCCTTTACCGCCAGGCCATTGAGAAATACGAAAACAATAAAGTAGAGACTCAGGGGAACACCATCCTCATCAACGGTAAAAAAGCCGACAGTTATACCTTCAAAATGAACTACTACTGGATGATGGGCGACAACCGCCATAACTCGCTCGATTCCCGTTTTTGGGGTTACGTACCTGAAGATCATATCATCGGCAAGGCCATGATCACCTTTTTCAGCACCGATTCCACCAAAGACCTTTTCCACAAGATCCGCTGGGATAGGCTGCTCAAACCGATCAATTAAATTTGCATATACCAGCCCATCAGCGCTAACTTTATATAAGGGGGCATTGATGGGCAAGTTTTTGCGTAATAAAGCAATCGCACAGATCCGTGACTGGTTTCTGACCAAACCATGTGGTTTGAATGTGTTCAGCCGGCAGAGCGGGATCGCCGCCACCACCGTCGCTCGTTACAGCGAACTCTTTACTGCTTATGAAAAACGGCACCCAGGCCGTTTAAAGAAATGCAAAGACTTCCGCATTTTCAATCCACCCACCCTACGGAAAAAGTATTCGCGGGACAAATCGGAATATAAAGAACTGATCGCCTCTCTACCTAAAATATTAAAGACAGCAAAATCTTCCATGCAGCAGCCCGTCTATGAAGCCTACCGTCAGCTTTATCCAAACGGCTACCAATGGGAAGGCTTCCGTAAAATTTACCGGAACTGGCGCAAGGAGCACAATATCCAGGTATTTGATAAAATCGAACTGGCACCTATCAGCGAAGCCGACCGTATCATCCTCAAACAATGGCGCCAGCGTAACGATCATGACAAATGGAAAAAAGCGGTCGTGATACTGGGTGCCGAGGCCGGCATGTACCTGGCGCAACTTGAACAAAAAACCGACGCCAACCACTACACCATCAAGGGCTGGATTACCGCCTTCAACACCTATGGTATTGCCGGCCTGACCGTACCACCCAAAATACCCGAAGCCGTCAAAGACCAGGTCAAAGCAAAAAAGGAAGGCGTATTTAAACTTATCCACGAGTCACCCAAATTACATGGCTTTAACCGCCCGACCTGGCGGCTGGAAGACCTCGCAACTGCCTACACTAACCAATACCAGCAGCCTATATCCATGGCCACCATAGCGCTATACCTCAAGGAAGCAGGCTATAAGTTTAAAAAAGCGCGGCTGTCGCTTACCAGCCCCGACCCAAAATTCCGCGAAAAACTGGCCCATATCCAAAACATCCTCGCTGGCCTCCAGCCTAATGAAAAGTTCTTTTCCTTTGATGAAATGGGGCCATTCGCCATCCGAATGAAACAGGGCTGGCAGTTCCTGCCCGAGGGCGAAGTAAAGATCGTACCGCAGCGCGCCAAAAGTAAAGGCTATCTCATCTGCACCGCTACGGTAGAGCTATCGACCAACCAGGTCACCCATTTCTACTCCAAAGCAAAGAACTCCGTTGAAATTATCAAACTCATCGACCTGTTACTGGAACAATACCACGACAACAGAAAACTTTACCTGTCCGGCGATGCAGTCAGCTGGCATTGCTCCACCATGATTAAAGACCATGTCGAACAGGTCAATAGGCAGGCCGCTTTAGGTAAAAACCCGGCGCTGGAAATGGCGTTACTGCCCAGCTCGGCCCAATTCCTCAATGTTATCGAATCCGTCTTCAGCGGCCTGTGCAAGGCTGTCATCCACAACAGCGACTACGCCTCCGTCGAGGATTGCAAAACCGCCATCGACCAGCATTTCAGCCAACGGAATAAATATTTCCAGCAACATCCTAAAAGGGCCGGGAACAAGTTATGGGGTAAAGAAACCGTCAAACCCGGATTCAGCGAAAGTAACAATTGTAAAGATCCCCGCGCAAACGGCTGGGTCCGTTACCCTAAATAGGCCGGCGGAGGCAGTCCTGGTAAATTATAGATAACCTTTAAACGATTTTCCAACTCTTTTTGCTGCACCTCCAATTGATGCTTACTTAACTCTGTTTTGTTCAATGCCTCTAATAATTTTTGATTGAGCTTACTTTTCATCTCTGCATCTTTGCTTACATTTTGTAAATCCTGTTGAAGTGATAAAAGCGTGTCTTTCATTTCCATAATCTCTACTTCACGCTCGTCTAAAATCATCTTTACATTCTCATACCGCTTTTTATGCATCTCTGAAATCTGCAAATCATTGTTCTCTTTTGCGATTTCTAGTTGTTGCTTAAGAGTTACAATCTGCGCTTCTTTGGCATCCTTATATTCTTTCAGTGAATGAATTCTAAACAGACGGTCTATTATAAAAGCGATAATAAATAAGACATTGATCGCGGCCGAAATATATATCCCCATAGTGTTGAAAATTTGGACTAAGCTAAGATACCAACAAATTAGAAATACCAATAATTTTAGTATTACATTTGTCCGATACTAAACCAACTAACCTACAATTATTAAGCAACTAACGTATAAAGCATGAACCTACCATTCAATATCATCAATGAATACCTTGACGGTAAACCCGTTTACCCATTGGCACGTCGCATATTAAACTTATTATTTTCGGTTAGCATCACTTCATTTTTATTTGAAAAGTTCTATTTCAAATATCAGTGGATCAGTATCACCGACTATAAAGGCATGCTTGATTTTTTGGTTAAGGGATATTTTTTTGTTCCGCTTTGTCTTTTTTTGATAGTTCATTATACTTTGTTAAGTATAACATACTGTCTGTTTGTCCTCATGACCATGCGCAAATCCAATAAGCTCTTAAAATGGATCTACAAGTTAGAGTTTAAGCAGGCTGATTCTCAAACATTAATTCATAAAATTAATACTAACCCTCTGTATTCAAGTCCTATTGAATTTGATGAAACAAACTTTTTTGCACTATATAATGAAATCGTTAACAATATTCCGCCGGAACAGTTGATTGAACTGGAGGGTACGATAAAAAAACAGCGGAATGTTTGCGAGAAAAACTTTTATCTGGTTATTAAATCCATCATTTGCATAACAGTTTATTTTTTTATTGTACCCTATTTTGGGTGGCTATTATTTTCCTTATCTGTTTTTATATTATTACTACTGGCACTACTTCTCTATTTTTCATATCTACTTCTGGATATTGTCCCATCCGCAATAAAAAAATTTCATTTCGAGGTATCTAAATACATGGAGCAATCAGTTGCTAATCTTCAAAATTCAAAAAATGTATAACTGCGTGTATAAAAGCTGTTTTTAATAATGCCAGATCGTCTGGCATTCAAATGAGCTACTATTTACTTCTCCCAACTGCAAAGCGTCAGGCCACGTTTCTGCGCGTCTGCAAGGCTCAACTTAATGATCTTGTGCTGGCAATTGCTCAAACCCCTGCAATCGGTGTGTAAATGATATTTCTTGGCCTTAGAACTATTGCAAACAAAAACCACAGTCGACGAATTTCGTGTGGTGTCGATCGTCAGTAATGCAAACAGTATTAATGTTTTCATTGTCATTAAGTTTAAGTTGATTATTTACTACGCTAAGCAGATTATTATAATATTCGGGAATAGCTTTTCCTGACATTACGTTGAATAAAACTGCACAGACCACGGCCATTTATAGCCAGTATCTTCATCATTTCCACGTTTGCTTCACCCGCGCTTTCATAGGTATATTCATAAACATCAGTGGTCTTTATAAACCCAACCCAAATATAATCAGTACCTATCTGATAACTGGACACACCCGAATCACCATTTAAATTTGCATATCTTACCATAACAAACAATATATGCTTGCAAAATAGTAAGTCTAAAATGCGTTATCTTACGGGTTCCCGTAAATGGCGAAATTCTCCTTACTACTATAGCTAAATGATTCCCATTTCCTTACAAAAAGCAACCAACTGTTCGTTTTTTGTAAAGTTCATCGCGTTCCTGATCAGGCTCAGGCGTTTTTCTACACTGCTCAGACCGGAGGGTGATACATCATGACTGTCCAGCCAGGCCGGGATATCCTTTTGCGCATATCCTTCCGCCAGCAAACCGATGATCGTTTTATCATAAGCAGTAAAGGTGTGCAGATTATTCTGTGTAGCGGTTGAACGATAATCACGGGGATAATACCGCTTATTTTTGGCGATTTGTTCAATAGCATTTTTTAAATCCTGTGCATCACCCCTGCCCTTGACAATAAAACCATCAATGTTAAATTCATCATATAGGCGCCGGATAACAGCCTGACGGCTTTCTGACGAAAAGACCAATACTTTCAAATCAGGTTGCAGCTGCCTGGCCGATTTGATCAGCCCCACGCCATCCGGTAATTGTTTGGTCGTACCATCCACCTGAAAATAAAGATCGGTGACCAGTAAATCATAAGGACGACCATCCCGCAACGCGGTCGTGATCATCGTTAAGGCATGATCACAATAATAAGCGTGGTGAGGTCGCGGAAGTTCTAATTCTTCCAGCGTAATACGCAGCGAACGGTTCGCCACGCCCTGGTCTTCAGTGACGAGTATGTTTTCAAATTTCATGACAAAGCAAGCGGCAAGTGAATAAAAATGCCAAAACCTGTTGCAGCTTGTGTCTCAAATGTAACGCTGCCATTCAGCCGTTTAATACGGGAAACCGTATTCTTTAACCCCTTACCGGATTTATCAGGATTGGTCATGCCCACCCCATTGTCCCGGCATTCAATTTTCAGATAATCCTGTTCCATCACAAAACTGATATGCGCTAACGTCGCCTGGCTGTGCTTACTCATATTGACCATCAATTCCTGCAGGACAAGCTCCAACTGCTGTTTTACATCTTTGCTGACCAGTTGCCAGAGTTCCGGCTCGTTTCCGCTAACCGCCAGCCGGATCGCAGGTCTTTTAAAAGCATTCAGCAGCGAGTTGATCCGCTTGGTAAAGTCATCGTCCGCTCCCGGCTCATCGTGCGCAATATTCCTGGATACCTCATAAACGCTGTCTAACTTATCGATCAAGGTTGTTTTATCAAGTTCCTGACTATGTTCTACCTCACTCATGATACTATAAATACCGTTAGCCACCTGGTCGTGTACTTTTTGTGACAATTGTAGACGGCTCTCACGGATTTCCTTTTCAGCTTCCTGTTGGAGACGCTGCCTGCGCCTGCGGTACCACCAAATTGTGACCGCTACTACCAGCGCCGCGAGCGAAAGAACCACGAGTAGTTGATAGCGTCTTTCAGTGCTTTTCCGCTGTAGCAGCAAGTTTTCCGCTTTTTCTTTTGCGACATTATACCTGATGACCGCAAATTGATTTTTAGCCGCATTACGTTTGGTCTCGATGCTGTCCTCCACCTGTTGATACCGTTTAAAATATGACTTGGCTTCTCCCGTGGGTGTAAGCAGGATTAATTTCCCCAAAGCGTCCAATTGATCATCGCCATTACGCAATTTGCCAACTACCGACAGCATTTTTTGCGCATAGCGGATTGCGGAATCCGGCTGGCTGGTCATATAATACTGTGCCAAATGGGCATAGCTGGAATTTTCACCGGCAACATCCTTTTTCTCAAGCCGGATAGCTAGTGAGCGTAACAAGTCCGGCGCGGCATTATAATGTTGATCCGCCAACCATCTGGCAATCGCCTGGTTGGTCAGCACACGCGCATAAGTAACACTATGGTCATTTGTCAATCGGATAGCCGCCGCAAAACTCGTCAGTGCAGCTGGATAGTTTTTCAGATCTTTATAAGCATTCCCCTCATTATTCAAGACGTTAGCTTTTAACGTCGAATCGTTAGCAAAGTGAAATGCAAGCCGGTAATAGATAAGCGCCTGTTCATATTCATCCAAACTGGAATAGCTCATGCCTAAACCGTTATAATCTCGGGCCAGGTAATCCCTGTCGCCAGCCTTATGTTCATCCAAAGCCTTCAGTGACAACGTCAGGCTTTCCTGTGCGCCGTAATTATCCCCCGCATTGGTCTGAATAAAGGCCATGCTCTGATAAGCTGAGGCGATTTGCTGCTTGTCATTGGTGTTGGTAGCGGCACGGTTAAAATAATAGAACGCAGAGTCATCGTTTTTTGAAAGAAGGCTGTAGGCCTTACGGTAATCCGCCCACTGGTCGACCGGCTGTTTGGCAGCCTTATCATGGCAGGCAGCCAACAACAGCAACAAAAACAGCCATATCAGTGATAATTTTTTCAAGGTTATGGCTACTAAAATACAATTTATTACAAGAAAATAAGGCAAGCTCACGCTTGCCTTATTTTCTTACACTACTGGTGTGGTGGCGGAGGTGGCGGCGGAGGTGGATTGCCGTTATCGCCTGTTGGGTCACTGTCAGCATGCACGATGGTGTGGTGATCGTTATTATTACCAGAATTATGATGCGCGGGACCGGCACAAGCCAGCCATAGCGCTAAAAAGATTTTTAGCATTGTCAAAAAATTTTAAGTGTTTGAAAAATCCTACAGCCCGCCGGGACCTTGTCCCGGAGCGGAACTGTAGACTGCCGCAAGAGGCGCCTCTTGCATTTTTTGGGAAGTGTGGGCATTGATCGCGGAAGCAGGTATCCGCTTCCCAAGCCAAGTACAAGCCTCCGCTTTCTTTGCCCGTGAAACCGTTCGAATCGATTCCGGGACAAATATGAGGGCTCATAATCAGCTTACTACCAACCTATTCCGGTATTTCCAGTATTTCCGCTACGATTCCGGAAATGCGGATGGAATTCCAAAAAAAGTTTTAGCTTTAGCCTTAAAAAATTCTGAAAATGCTTTGGTCTGCGTATAAAGAATCGGTAATGGCCGCTTATGATGAGCGGTTGGCGGCGCAATCCTTGCCTTCTGAATTGCTCTTACCGACGCCGGCCAACATTAAAGCGGAGATTTTAAAAATCTGCGAACAGGGATTGAGTGCTAACGACGAGCAGATACTACGTTCTTTTGTAGGTCAGAAACCGGACGTGAATGCTTATCACAAGGCTTTTTCGATCATGAAAGCCGATCCGTTCAGGCCATTGGTCAATTTTCTCGGCGACCGTTCCATAGATACTAACCCGCGAAACATTGACCTGCTGGCTTTACTGATCGATTATAAACCGCGTCCATTTCACCCCAATTTAACAGTGCCTCCGAATGCCGGAATACCGGCCAATACTTATGCACCCGTCATTGAACCTGTTGTACCACCCCAAATAGCTGCACCAATCCATCCGGCTGCGCAGCACGAACCGCCCCAAACAAAAAAAAGCAGCAAAAAGCCGATGCTATTTGCTGCTACGATTTTAATTGTGGCCATTGTGGGCGTTCTCTTATTCCAACCCTGGCGCAAGCATTATACCGGCCATGAACGCTATATGATTTGGGACGATGACCATTTTAAACCTGTCGAATCAAATGATCAGTCAAATTCCGCAGAAAAAATCAACTGGCAACTGGTTAATGATTTTAAACGGATTACTAAGCCGGATACCATGACCTTATATTCCGTGCGGAAAGTTTATTATGCGAAAGACAAAGGAAACATCTTCTTCTTTACAGGGAACGGCCCCGACCCCTTAGATACCAGCAAACGATTATTACCCATGACCGATTACATACTCAAAAAGTATGTCTATCACATCCTCAATTAGACAATTTAGTACCGCAATATTTTTCATCGCCACTTTACGGTTTCCCGTAAAAACCGACGTCCGCCTTCTGCTAATTTCGGCTTATCATTAAATAAGAAGAACAATGGCAAAATATAAAATCTCAGGTATCTGGAAGACTTCCAGCGGGATCACCCACTATGCATTTCATACCGTTAACCCGGACGGCGGCGTAACAAGAGGTGTAAAGACCACAAAAGCAGAAGCGGTAAGGCTATTAAGCCAACCGGGCAATAGCGCGATCACCTGGCTGTGGGATTATAAAGCTGCTTTTTGGCGGGATGGCGAAAAAGTGGAAGTGATCGCTGGCAGTTATTTAAGATCAAATCCTGATGGAACGGTAAGGGACAACCTTGCTCATCTGATCAATTATGAATGGTTATAAGCGTTAGCCATGTAAAAAAATATTGCATACACAACCGTATTAAATCAGTTATGGAATACAAAGTAGTACCCTTTACCGCGACTTTAGATCAAAAAAAAGAAACCACATCCGTCGTTGCCAATCAATTAGAGACACTGATCAGCAATTACACAGACGAAGGCTGGACTTATATCCGGCTCGAAAGCGTTTCCACTTATGTGCAGCCTGACGCCGGTTGTTTTGGGATCGGTGCCAAACCCGGCTATATGGCATCCTATCAAATGATTGTCTTTAGCCGGCATTGAATATGAGGTGGATACTGATACTGGCCATAAAGATTTACCGGCTGCTCATACCGGCAGGCAAAAGACGAAATTGCCTGTTTCGTGTGAGTTGCTCCGAATTTGTTTTCCAGACCGCCAAAACACAAGGATTTTATAAAGGCCTGGCTGCACTGTATTACCGGATGAGCACCTGCAACAGTAAGCACCATATATTTAACGACCCGCGGGATGGCAAAAAGCGCATGGTATTGAGGAACGGCCATATCTTGAATGCTCATGAAATGGCTGAACGGTTACTGACTAATCAGGCCTGAACCTTATCACTTAATAACACATAGTATCATGGCCATGCCTATCAAAACAATGAATTGATGTAATATGAGTACCCTATGCAAATGAACCGTTACGACATCAGCCGTGACCAGGATAAAAAGCTCGTCGGCCGTTACAGGCGCGATGAAGAAACGGCGCAACCCGGCACAGGTGATCACCCGGCAGAGGTACCCATGCATGGCTCTTATGGCAATTTATTGTTCGATGCGCGCTGGAAGTCCAAGCGTAACGAAATTATGGCACGGGACAAGGAACGCTGTGTGATTTGTCAAAGTCCGGACGAACTACAGGTACATCACCGGCAATACCAATACGTAAAAAGCGAAAAGGCATTCAAAGTACCCTGGGATTATGATAACCATCTGTTGATCACAGTTTGTAAAAGCTGTCATCAACGGGGACACAGCAAGTTTAAAGTACCCATTATAATCATATAACGAAATGTTTGATTTTTCAAAGCGTAATGACAGGAACGGCGCACAAACACCGCCGCTTAACGGACAGCAATTCAACACCAGCCAAGCGCTGCCCGACGTCGAAGAAAGGGTTTTTATTGAACCAGGGCCATCACCTGCGCAACAACCCGGGCATTTTACGGAGCGCGCACCGGTACCGCCCCCTTTGGAACACAATATTGGTGTGCTCTATGCTTTTATGGATCGGAGCCATGAAACGAAAGGGTATGATGATGCCCTGGTCAACCCTGATGCCAGCCACCTGAACCAAAACCTGGAAGCGCTCAAAAACGAATTGATCCGAACGCTAAACAGGGTAAAAACTTTTTACGAAGACTTTGTCCAGGAAACAGAGTACCATATCCTCACCCGCGGACGCGCTGGCATGGTCGATATGGTAGAAGAACTGGAAATGAAAAAAAAGATCGCCTTGGGGCACATCGCGAAAGTAAAGGAGATCGAAACCGACACGGAACGTAACGCAGGCGATTGCAATGGCATTCTGATCAGTTATACCCGCGGTTTTAAAAACGGCCTTGCGGCCATTTCCCATCATCATATCTTATCAAAGAAATTTTAACCATGGAAAACCGGTGGATCAAATTTGGCTGCTTCCTCACAGGCTACAAATACGAGGTACTAAAAGGTTGCAGCGAAATCGCCCAGCGGGCAGTCAAGCGATATACTTCGGCGCTGCTGATCATTTGTATCTTATGGGCCTTTATTGGTTATTCCTTTGTCAGCAGGTATCTCGCAGCAGAATGGTATTACAGCTGCCTGGGGGCCGCATTGTTCGTTGTGATCATTTTGCAAGTCGAAAGACAGATCATCCTCTCCGACACCCACGGCACCGCGAAATATTGGGTACGCGGGTTTATAGCTGTGATCATGGCCATTATTGGTTCCATCGTCATTGACCAGATCATTTTCAGGGAGGATATTAAGCATAAACAGTTATTCGAGCTGAATGCGCAGGTCGACTCGCTGTTACCGGCCAAAGAGGCCGAATTAAAAGCGCAAGCAACCGAAACCGAAACCGCGATCAGTAAAAAAGAAACAGAGCGTAAAGCATTAGTTGACGAAATCAATAAAAACCCAACCATCCAGGTGGTCACCAGCCAGAATGATGCCGTACCGGTCGCTACCACCACGATTGATTCTAACAAAACTGCTATTACCAAAACAAACCTGGTACGAAAGACCGCTTACACGGTTAATGCGATCCAAAATCCCAAGATGTCCATGCTGGCGCCACTGGATCAGCAAATCAAAGAATTGCGGGATATCAAAATTGCGCAGGAAAACCGTATCGTGAAATTACGGGATGAAGTCGAACAAGAGGCGAAGGCGAACAGCGGATTTCTTTCCGAATTACAGCTGATGTATCACATCCTGCGGGATTCGGGACCTGCCTTGTTTGTTTGGGCCTTGTGGGCCTTGCTTTTGTTAGGAATCGAGATATTTATCATGGTCAACAAAATCACGCACCGGGAAACCGATTACGACGCAACCATACAGCATCATATGGAACTACAGAAGCGCAAATTGAAATTACTGGCAATGCAAACACCGGAAGTTTAAAGTTTAAAATCTAAAAAATAATATGCAAGTAGACGGAGCAATTATCAAAGAGCAGAACGTGACGTTCGCTATAGTGATCGTAAAACCACATGTATTGACCAATAGCCTGGAATGTGACAAAATGAGAAAAGCTTTTCAGCCCTATTTTCCGGGCCTGCCGATCGTATTAATGGCGCAGGACCACAATGGCCGGCCAACTTATCAGGGACGAAAGGACCTTGTTAACTTTCTGGCCAATATCGACCCAGGGAGAATACCCTGGAAGCGATTTACGATCAACTAATTCATTCACCATAGCTAAACTTAAATCTTATGGCCTGGTCTTATCGGAAATCTTTTGGCTCCGGCCCCTTCCGCGTCAATTTTTCAAAAAGCGGCATCAGTTATTCTTTTGGCGTTAAAGGTGCAAGGGTCAATGTAGGCCCCAGGGGCACCTATGTCAACCTGAGTTCGCACGGCATCAGTTACCGGCGCAGAATAGACGGCAGGCATCCTTCGGAGCCCCATGTTGTACCGCAATTCAACCCGCAAACATTGCCAGTCGGTATTGAGGAAGGCCACAACATCGCCTCTGCGGATATCTATCAATTGACCGACACCGATTCCAAGGACTTTATCAGGGAACTCACCGAAAAGGCGCAAAAATCACCCCGCGTTAACACGTTAGGCGTTTTACCGCTGATCCTTTTCTTATTGATCCTGGCATTCACTGCCTTCAGCAACCGAACAACCATTATGCAGCCGGCAAGCGATAGCACCTTAGTCAGGGTTACTTCGCCGATTGGTGCCAATATCCGCAAGGCACCCAGCCCGAAATCACCGGTACTGAAATCAGCCGCATCTGATCAAACATTTTTACTGGCAGATTCAACGGACAGTAAATGGCTAAAAGCAGCCTTTCATCATTCTGTCGGCTATATCAATCGCCACTATGCGGCAGTACAGCATGTGCATCACGATGCCGTTACTGATAGTGAACTCGTCCTGACCAATCCGTACGCCGGCTATATCCTGGTTGCCGGGATCATCGTATTTATCTTCTGGATCAAATGGCTAAAACAGCAGGACAAACGGCGGTTTGCTATGGAATTGCATTACGAAATGAATGAGCAATTTAAACAGGTCTACCGGCAATTCGCCGATCATTTCGCGGCCTTTTCCCGTTCAGCAAGGATATGGCAGTATTTGAATACCCAACAAACACACGACGTGAAACGACATGGGGGCGCTGGCAACCTGATCAAACGAGTAGCTGTACAAAGCATTTCCGCCAATCAAACGCCACTGAACCATTTTACCACCAACGTATCTATCCCCTATCTGAAACTGAACAACCTGGAGTTTTATTTCTTACCCGAGCGGCTGCTGGTCAAACGCGGAAGCACCTTTGCTGCTGTATTTTATAAAAATTTGAAGATTACCAGTTCAATCACCCGTTTTATCGAAGAGGAAGGCCTTGCCGGGGATGCGATTGTCGTCGGTAATACCTGGAAATATGTCAACAAAAACGGCGGCCCCGATCGTCGCTTCAATGATAACCGCCAAATTCCCATCTGCGCCTATTCCGAATATATGCTCACCTCAGACACCGGCGTTTATGAAGTCATTACCACCTCAAAACAAGGGGCCATGGATGCTTTCGCCGGCTTTCTCGCGCAGATCGGTAGCTTGCAAAACAAAATGGCTATTGACCATTGATGTCAGCCCAATGACCGATATATTTTTCGTTAAACCATTCACAATTACCGGGTAGTATCTTTAACCTATTTATTTAAGGCTTATATTACTAAAGTTTTTACCAAGAAATTAAAATAATCTTATGTACGAAGTTAGAGAAGACGGAAAAATAGAGATTCTGTTCAACACGACCAATATACTCAAATTCATCCATCATATTTCAGGCGTGAGCAATGTGGTGGCCACTATTCATCACCTAAGCAAGAACAGTGGATTGGATGTCTTTCCTCCGTTAGAAACCGATGGTTTGCCTATCGGTTTCGAAAACGAGCAGGGCAATATTCATGTTACCCCCAATGATATTTCCGACTGGATCTTTAGAAAGTCTTTCGAGGATTTTATCGTCGGATTGACCCAATCCCTGATTGAAGCCTATAGCCTGCTCAGGTTGCATGCACTTACGGAGCGTACCGCAGTTCAACCCATCAAAACTCCGGAAGAATTTGAAACTGAGATGAGAAATATCCACACCAAAGGCCCAAAAATGAATTTCCCACAACTGATCGATGCAATCGAGGAAATGACTGGCGGCATATTGCCGCTCCGGGACGAAATCCTGTCAGTCAATCAGACCAGGAACTGCCTGGTTCATAAAAATGGTATTGCAGCTAGCGCATTTTCACTCCGATATATTGAGATGCGTATGATTGTCAGCAAAGACGGCGAACTCATACGCTTAACGAAACAAATTAAGAAACAAGGTCTGACCGGAGATCAGCTCTATATGCAGAACACGCCTGCGGCACGAACTTTTGCCGATGGTGAAAAAATCGCCCTGGATGCCGACGTGTTTAAAGACGTAACCTACACCGGTATCCTGTTTATACACGAACTCATCTCAAAATTGCCTTTACCAGATGAAATTAAACAGCAAATCGTTCGACCTTTTAAAATCCAATTGGCTGTAGGCCCCGCATCAGGTGCATGACAGGCAATGTGTGAATGTGAAGCTCTATACAATCCGCTGCTACACTTTATTTGATACATTTGAGAAATTTAACCTTACCCGTCACCTCACTATCCATTATTAGCCTATTTAATACGAGAATTCATGATAACCTCTTTACAAATCAAAGATATAGCGACCTACGATAATACGGGCGTACGGATTGAAGGCCTTAAGAAAATCAATTTCTTATATGGAGTAAATGGCAGCGGGAAGACAACGTTAACCAAATTTCTGGCCTCTCCGAAAGAAGCACCCTTTAATACCTGTACGCTTTTGTGGAATAGTAACCTTCCACTAAAGACTTTAGTGTATAATAAAGATTTCCGCGACAGTAATTTTGGCAAAGGCAGAATGGATGGCGTTTTTACTTTAGGACAGGCCACTAAAGAACAGGCAGAATTGGTTGAGCAAAAAATTGCAGATCGTCGCGTATTGAAAGATGACTGGACAAAGAAAAGTGAAACGCTTGAAAAATTGAAACAGGAAAAACTGGAAAAAGAAGCTGAATTTAAAGAAACCGTTTGGGTCGAAATCTATAAAAAACATGAAACCGAATTTAAAGAAGCTTTCAGCGGTTTCATGACGAAAGAAAATTTCAAAGCAAAAATCATCTCTGAATTTAAAACAAACACTGTTGCCATACCTACCTATGATAGCTTGGTTGTAAAGGCAAAGACCATATTTGGCATACCCCCCATTTCGATGATAGCAATATCAACCATTGATTTCGCACGTTTGGTTGAAATCGAAAGCGATGGAATATGGCAAAAGAAAGTAGTTGGCAAAGGAGATGTAGATATAGCCAAAATGATCCAGCGGTTAAATATTAATGACTGGGTGAATGAGGGTCAGAAATATATCCAGGAAAAAGATGAAACCTGTCCATTCTGTCAGGGTAAAACAATAACAGCTGATTTTAAAAATCAACTGGAAAGTTATTTTGATGAATCATTTGTAAACGATACCGGCCTCATCAAATCATTGTCCGCTGAATACAACAACTTAGCGAGTAATCTGTCGGGCATCCTTCACCAAATTGAAGCTACGGAAAAATCAAATACGGGGACAAAATTAAATACCGAAACATTTTCAGCATATCTAAAAACATTTGTAAGCCAAATCATCTCCAATCAGGAACTGCTGAATAATAAAATTAAAGAACCAAGCCGTAGTATCACCCTGGTTTCGGTAACTGAACAGTTGGACAATCTCTCTGCATTAATAAATGATGCCAATACGGCCATCCTGACGCATAATAATATAGTAAACAATTTTGCCAAAGAAAAACAGGCCCTTATCAAAAACGTATGGAAGTATTTAGTGGATGATCATAAGTTGACCATCCAAAACTTTAACAACGATCAGGACAACCGGCAAAAAGGAATTGACGGTGTAGAAACACTTGTTAAAAAAATATCTACTGATCACAATGCCCTTAATCAGGAAATAAAGGACTTGAGTAAAGCGCTAACCAGTATACAGCCTTCCATAGATCAGATCAACAATACACTGGCATCATATGGTTTCCGAAACTTCTCCATAGTAACTTCCAAATCCGAACCCAATAAATATCAAATTCAAAGAGAAGACGGCACCGTCGCAGAGGCAACCATGAGTGAAGGTGAAATTACCTTTATAACGTTCCTATATTTTCTGCAGTTAACAAAAGGTAGTATTACCGAAACCAATATCTCAGAGGAGCGAATTTTAGTAATTGACGACCCTATTTCCAGCCTTGATAGTAATATTTTATTTGTGGTCAGCTCCTTAGTTAAGGAAATTATAAAAAAGATAAAAAAGGGAGAAGGGAATATTAAGCAATTGATCTTGCTCACCCATAATGTATATTTTCATAAAGAAGTTTCTTTCATCGATGGACGTACAAAAGTTTGCAAGGATACTGCTTTTTGGATGTTAAGAAAAAACAAAAACATAACCAGTATACAATCCTGTGGTATGGATAACCCCATACAAAACTCATATGAATTGTTATGGTCCGAACTTAAAAACAAGGAGAAAAATTCCAGTTTGACTGTACAAAATACAATGCGGCGTATTATTGAAAATTATTTCAAGATATTAGGCAAATACGGTGATGATGATCTTATACAAAAATTCACCAACAATGAAGAACAGGAAATATGCCGTTCATTGCTATGTTGGATCAATGACGGTTCACACAGCATTCCCGACGACCTTTTTATAGAACATCAAAATGACATCTCAGCGCGTTATTTTCAAGTTTTCGAGAAAATATTCGAGCACATGAACCATAAAGAACATTATAATATGATGATGGGAACCAATGTGGCTTAAACTATAACTGAATTTTAAACAATGGCAACTGAAGTAAAATGTCCGAGCTGCGGCCATTCATTTCCCATGGAGGAGGTGATGAACGAGGAATACAAAAAGCAACTGAGAAATCAGATGCAACAATACACACAGCAAAAAGAACAGGAATATAAGAAGAAACTTGACGAGTTTACTGAAAAAGAACAACAACAGGTACGCGCCTTTGAACAACGGCTGCAACAAGAGAAAAATCAGCTACAATCTGCGATAGAAGAAAATTTACGCAAGTCCATAGGTAACGACTTTGAAAACCAATTGCAGCTGCTACAAAAAAACGCTGATAACGCCAATGAGAAGTTAAAAATATCACGGCAAAAAGAACTGGAGTTTCTACAACGTGAAGAACAGCTGAAACAACGTGAAGAAGAATTACAACTACAATTACAACGGAAACTACAAGAACAACGGAACGAACTTTCTGAACAAATCAGGAAACAGGAAGCTGAAAAGTTTTCTTTAAAGGATACGGAATATCAGCTCAGGCAGCGGGAACTCGAAAAGCAACTGGAAGACCAGAAAAAACTAGTGGACGAAATGAAGCGCAAAGCCGAACAAGGCTCCATGCAACTGCAAGGTGAGGTTCAGGAATTGATATTAGAAGAATTATTAAGGGGATTTTTCCCATTCGATAAAGTTGAAGAAGTCGGAAAAGGTGTACGTGGCGCAGATTGTATTCAAACCGTAAGAAATTCTTTTGGCCAGGAATGCGGACGGATTATTTACGAGAGTAAGCGTACGAAAGATTTTTCAATGGACTGGATAGAAAAACTGAAACGTGATATGCGCAGCATTGGCGTTGATGTTGCAGTCATCGTGACCCAATGCTATCCTAAAGGCATGGATTGTTTCGGCGAACTGGAAGGTGTATGGATATGCTCCTTCGAAGAAGTGAAAGCCGTTGCCTATGTATTACGCGACAGTATCATTAAGTTGGCAAACATGATGCGAAACCAGGAAAATAAGGGCGATAAAATGCACTTATTATATGATTATCTAACCAGTAAAGAATTCGCCGAACAATGGAAAGCTATCCGCGAAGGATTTATGAGTATGCGCCTTTCTATTCAGCGCGAACGTGATACGATGGAAAGACTCTGGAAATCCCGGGAAAAGCAACTTGAAAAGGTACTGCTTAATGCTGCGCATATCCAGGGTTCGATTGAAGGTATTGCCGGTAGCGAAAATATTCAAATGAATTTAACGGACGACGATGACAATTTGTTGTTGGACTGACTCAAATTCCTTCTAAAATATGAATTGTAGTCGTCAGCGGATTGCTTATACAGTTAATTGCGTTGTAATTTTATAAGTTTTCTCTTCATAGTTTGGGATCATGATAATAAGGTTTAGTGAGTTGCGTAAGTAACAGAAATAAAAAAGCCCGGTGAATTTGGCACCGGGCTATCTAATTATAATTTTAATACTTATTTAGTCGCATTCTTTTTTGCCGTCACATCCTTACGCAAATCAGTCGCAACAACCTTTATCTGTTGTAAAGCGTTACGCAAACGCGTACCGGCAGCTTTATTGCCTTTGCCATAAAAAGCTGCCCCCTCCTTTTCGGCGGTCTCCACTAATGCTTTCAATTCCTGAATCTTGTCCATCTTGTTAATTTTTAAATGAATACTATCGGTTCGTTTTTTAAATAAGGCGGCAAATATAGTCAAAGACCTTATACCTCCATACCCTGCGCCTGTTGCTTGGCCTGGCCCTTACCTTTGGCTACTTCCATTTTCTTACCCTGCTGCTGCTCTTTCAGGAACTGCTCACGTTTTTCCGGCTTACCGTCCTGCTCACGGAAGAAATTCAGCTGGCTGTAGCGTGGCTGCACCTCCATCGCCAGCCTGGTTTCCTGGCCCTCTTTGGTCACCGTTACCAATGGCCGGTTACCATTCTGCAGGCTATGGATCAAAGTACCGCGCTTTTTATCATTGTCCAGTTCCTTGATACCGTACTTATCCAGCACTTTTTCGAGTTCAAACCCGTAGGTAGGTACATGGTATTGCAGCGTGGTATAATTCTGGTAACGGTCTTTAGCCGTGTCCATATCCAGCTTCACCCAGGCCTTGTATTGTCCCGCAGTGCTTACCAAATCATCACGGTAAACCGCGCGCCCCTGGATGAGGTTTACCGCCTGCTCGGCCGAAAACCCTTTTCCGCGCTCCACAAAAAACGTCTGCGTCCGTGCCGGGTGTTTGTAGGGATAGGCAAAATCCTTTTCCACATAATTCACGCTGCCTTTTTCCATACGCGCCAACTCTGTCGAATGCGCTGCATCCTTACCTACTACTAGTTTACTATCGCCTTTTTGTTCCTTGAAATAAGCGATGGCTTCGGTCACATTTTCAAACGAGCGCACCAGGTTTTTACCCGGCTCCTGCAAATTAGGGCTGATTACCCTATACTTCTGCCCTTCTTCCAGCGGTTTCCCGTTATTCAGCGCCACGTTGAACTTATTAAAATAATAATTTTCAGACTGGCCGGACTGCTTAAAATGCAGCGTCAGGTCGACCTGTTTGGCCGTACCCATTACCCGGTCATACACCGTAAATTCGGGTACACCCTTTTCCATCTGCTTTTGCATCTCTTCGATCACTTTTTTACCAAAGCCCAGCTTGGTAAGTTCTCCTTTTAAGTTCTCCAGATTGTTGTAATTCATACCAACTTCGTTTATGATTAATTGATTTTGTTCTTTGATTCCTTCCAGCAGCCTGTCCACGTGCATATAGTAAACCGGGAATTCAGTATCTCCGGGCAGGTAATGATTGCGGTCGTCGATATCGTCTAAATATTCAAGCGCCGCACCCGCCGTATCAAAAAAAAGGATGTCGTTCGGCTCCAATCCCCTTTCCTTCCCCTGCAATTGCAGCACTACGTGACACATACCGATATCCTGCGCATCTTCCAGCATACCGACAATTACCTGCGCATATTTAGTTTCCAGGTACATGATTAAGACCTGTTGACCCTCAACAATACCGTTTGGCCTCCATGCAGCTTTACCCGGATACGGCGCACTTTCCTGCCCAACAGCCCTTTTGCCGCCGAAATCCCCGCCGTCGCTGCCTGCGTCCCTACTGAATAGTCCGCCGACAGGAACTGCATATTTTCTAACGCCCCGTTCGCGCCATCCCCGGCAGCCTCACCCAATTCCGCCTCCGGCGCCGGGATGCCCGCCATACCATCCAGCGAAAACACGGTCAGGTTCACCGGGATGATCGAAGTTCCCATCCGGACATTATGGATCTCCAGTAACAGCCGCTGATTGGTTACCGTACAGGAACCTGAAAGCAGCTGCCCGGCAGGGTAACGGATACCCTTTATCGTGATGCTGTCCTTTAGCTTCAGCCGCACCACCCCGCCGTTCAATACTTTCTGGTTACCGTCGATCAATGCCGGTATCGCCTTAAAAGCGCTGTCCGGTTTCACCTTATCCGTAGCCGCCTCCTTTTTTAACCTCTCCTGTACCAAACCGGGATTTTGGATCTGTTGTATCTTATCCAGCATGGTATTTAGCTGCTGCATTTCCGGGCTGGGCGCGCCGCCCTGCTCCTTTTGTCTGATCACCGCTTCCAGCCGCGCCATTTGTGCCGCCTGCGCATCTTGCTGCTGTGAGCTCAAAACCGGTTGTGTCGCCGGCTGCGGGGCATGGATCTGCGCGTTAATTTCCGCCAGCTTCGTTTTGATCTGCGCTTCGCTCACCGCTGCGCTGTTCAAAGCCGGGACGCCAGCCGTTGGCTTACGTAAACCGGCCGTATCCCAGCCTAAAGCGGCAAAAGCTCCGGCCGCAGAATGTGACCGGTCTGCCGCGCTGTCTCTTTGTGCCCGGTCATACAAACTGAGCTTATCCGTTTTACTGTCCCTTTGCAGCTTTGCGCCCGGCAAAGCCGTGTTGATCCCTAAACCGGCAGCATTGCCGCCCACACCTGTTACGTCACTCTTGCCGCCGCCCAGTACGTAAAAAGCCAGCGCTAAAAAAGGCAAAATCAGCAGCGGCAAAAACAACCATAATTTCTGTTTTCGTTTTTCCTGTGTTGTCATATCTTGTTTTTTTAAATTGAACATCATTTTTACCAATGCTTACCTACCGATCCCCTGGGACTGATCCGCCACTTTTCCTCTGTCGTGCATTTTGACCACCTGCATTATTTGGGGCTGGCTGAAATTGTATTGCCTGGCCGCTTTCAGCAGTTGCGCCAATTCCAGCGGCTTTTTATCCCTGTCAAAAAGGCTGAGGCCCTGCCCGGCCGGATTGGCATGCAGGTAAAAAGTTCCTTTGTCTCCAAATCGTATCATCGCCACATTTCCGGCTTCCAAGCTTCTGACGGTATCGCTTTTACTTAAACCTGCAATCGCCGTTTGCATACCCAGCTTCAGCAACTCATCTTTCAGTTCATAAGCGTAACCCGGATGAAACTCCTGCAACACCGGTCGTTCATCCTTACCCGCAAAATCCAGTTGCAGCCACTTCGCTTGCGAGCGGCCGTCGGCTATTTCCACACCTTTCCTGACCGGTCGGCCATCCAGCAAGTTAGCCGCTTCCAGTACAGTCATCCCGTCTTTCGCATCAAATTGCCACGACCGCCCATGTTCACCATGCCTAAGCAAAGTAGCTTCATACTGCGTAAAACGGTAAGCCCCTAAACCGTCGCTTTCCAGTTTCAGCAAGATATCCAGCCGGGTTTCTCCATTCAGCTGCTGCGTCAGCGGAATACCAACCCTGCTGGTTTCATAATCCAGGTAATTTTCCAGCCGGCCATTGATCGCCAAAAAACCCAACGCCTTCAACTGCCCTTTCAGCATCGTCAGGTTAGCTTCCCGCTGCGCCGAAAACTTCCGCAGGTGCATGGGCCTGTCATAAACAATCGCTTTTAACCGGTGCAGCAAACGCGCCAGCGGGTTAGGATACAATTGTCTTTGCAGCTTTTCCGTAAAGGCCCCGATTACTTTCATAAACAAAACCTCCTTTTCAGTTGGATCAGCCCCTATCCGGTACAATCCCTGCCGCAGGAAATCATATTGCTGCCATTTGATGGCCATAGCCCCTTCACCGGCCAGTCCCGGTATACCTTGCAGTTGCCGTTGCCTTTCCTCCCAGTTGTACCACAACTGCTCCGCACGATTCACCTCAGCATTCATAACACCGCCTTTAAGATCAGCCAGAAACAACAGCCGCCAAACAACAGGCAGAAAATCGCCAGCGCGATGATCCAGGAACCCTTGTTCCAGTATTGCGTTTTACGCGCCAGGTAATCCGCCGCTCTACGCTGAAGCTGTTCGATAAACTCACCAAACTGACCGAAAAGCCTGGCCCCCTGATCTGCACCGCTTTTTCTTAACTCATTCCAAAACCTTAGTCTCATGGCTGCTCGCTTTTTGTGGTGACATCATTATTTTGCAGGATCTCCCAACCCTGGATTAAAAAGCCATGCGGGTTATGGTCGCTTTCGCTTTTCAGGTCGATCACCTTTCCCTGCGTCACCAGTTTGCGCGTTACCGTACTGGTTGTCCTGATCAGTTTCTCCGTGGCAAAACAGGTAAAAGCATAGGGGTAGCTACCCAACTCCAGCCGGATACTGTCCACCGTCACCTGCTGGTTGATATTGGCCGAAACCAGGTTATTGAAATACCCGGCTTCCTGTAAATTATCATAAGCCGTTTTCGCGCTGCCATCCGCCAAATAGAGCGCTTTCGTAATGTTCTCCTGGATCTGCTTATCATCCGGCACCAGCGTAAAAAAGTCCTCATGGAACGTCTTGATATGATCGCGCAGCTCCACCGGCAGGTTAGTTTTCCGATCCGACGCGAACGCCTCCATTACCTTGCCGTTGTACAGGATATGCACCCGGTTCTGCGCCCGGTCCACCAATTCATAGCTTTTATAAATGCAAAAGCATACCATCAGCACACTTCCGGCGATAAGTAAAAAACTAAACAGCCGCACATGTTTAAAAGCCGTATCGATATTTTTAAAATGCTGAAACATCACTTACCCTCCAGTCTTGATTTTTGATAAGCATTATCACCATTGTTATTGCCGCTGCCCCCACTGATCGCCTGCCCGAAACGTTCCGGTGCCGCACCCGCCATATGGGTCGCGGTACTGATCGTCGTATTCGTCACACTCTGCGTTACCCTGTTCACATTGTTGAGCAAACCATTGCCGCCGTGCGCATGGATCACATAATTGGCCACGCTTGGCACAGAGAAATAGCCGACAATTCCAATGCATAAAAAGATCAGGTAACAGGTATCCGTGGACGAAAAAAAAGTATCGCCGCTGCTTTGGATCTGGTTGATATCCAGTTTGATCATCTGCTGCTGCACCTGCCCGATGATCGAGCCGAAGATGTTCGCGATGGGCAGCCATAAAAAGATATTTATATACCGGGATATCCATTGCACCAGCGTATGCTGCAATCCGTCAAACACCGCGAAACCGAATACCAATGGCCCCAATATCGCCAGCACGATCAGGTAGAACGTCCGTATCGTATTGATACACAAGATTGCCGCCGCGTACAACACCTGCAATATCTCCGACATCCATTCCTTGATATCGTTCTTAAAATTATAGGCCTGTTTGTCCATCCAGAATTTCACATCGTTACCCAAACTGGAAAACGTCCCCTCGTTCTGGTCATTCGGATCATCAGGGTGCGTGTACTTGTACCACTTGTCCCGGTCGCCATTCCCGTCATCGCCGACATACATCTGGTAATCTGCCGAATTTTTGATCGCATTCTGTTTTTGCTGCAACAGCAAAGCAATGGCGTTATTCGAGTTCGTCACCATTCCCTGGGTCGTTGACACGATCGGTTGCATCACCCCGTTCATCAGGCCAATCACTTCCGGGAACAACAGGATACACATCCCCAAAGCGAAAGGCCGCAGCAAAGGATAAAAATCAATAGGTTCCGCCCTGGCGATATGTTTCCAAACCCTCGCTGCGATATACCATAAGGCCGCGAACCCTGCGATCCCCTGCGCCGCACCGATCAGGCTCGAACACATCGGCATCATCTGGCTATACACATTCTCCAGCACCGGCTGCATCCCCTGCAGGCTGCTGGTAATATCCTGTGCGTTCGCCTGCGTGGCAGTAGCACTCACCAGTAACAGTCCAAAACCAACAAAAAATAATTTCTTTTTCATACCCATGCCTTAAAAGATTTTACTCAAAGTGTTCACATCATTCTGCTCCTTTTGCCGCTGAATCGATAACAACTGCACTTCCGTATCAAAATGCCGCAAAAAAGAAAGCTTACCATTCGTATCTTCGTAGAGATGGTCAATCGCCTGCAAACGGTCGGCATCGCTCATTCGTAACGTTCCCGCAGTGACCACATTCGCCAAATTGGTCAGGTTGTCCACACTCTGCGAAAGCAAATGGCTGAACACATCGTTCAAATAGATCAGTTCCGTAGCGCTAAAGTGGCCGCTGCTATTCGCCAAACTATAAGCCGATTTTGCCTCCGAAACGATCTCTGCCTGCTCCGACAGGATATCCGCGATACGCCCATATTGCCGGACCGTCGGGCTGACCTGCATCAAACTGTTCAAAAAAGCCGAATGCAGGTTAAAATTCCCTTCCGAAATATCCTTCACCTCGTTATAACCCTGCGTTAAGATCGTGTAGCCCGTTTCCATATCCCCAAGGATAGCCTTGAACTGCGTCAGTTTCTCGATATCATACACCAGCTGCTGGATATCCTGGGCGGTCGATTGCGCTTTTACAGGCTGACAGCTTAACACACAAAGGGCAAAGCAGAATAATCCGGAAACAAAAGCTTTTACCTTAAAGCTTTTGCCCTTCACCTTAATCCGTTCCATACAGTGGTTTTAAGTTTTGTACCTCGTTATTTTCAAGCGTTCGCTGCGCCGCCAGCATTCGTACCTGCGTACAGAAATGCGAGGTGAACGCATATTGATCCTTTACTTCGTCCGCATCTTTGGCAATACGTTTCATCCGCTCATCATCCGACATGATCAGCTTACCTGGCGTCACCACATTTTGCAGATCGCTGATCGCCTTACTGCACTCCGCCAACACCGTTTGCTGTACCGCCGAAATATAGGGTTGCTCATCCGCTGTCAAACCATTCAACCCTTTCAGCGCGTTAAACTGGTCGATGATACTTTGCTGCTGCGCCTGAATATCGCTCTGACTGACAGACTGCGCCACTACCGTCTTTACCTGGCTCAGCGAATTATAATAGCCCAGGTGAAAAGCGTATTCGCCGTCCTTCCAGTTTTCAATAGCAGACCAGTCGCTTTTCATCTCCTGGTAACCCTTCATCACCGAACTTTGAAAAGCATTCAGTGCCTCGATCTGCGCCACCATATTCTTCATTTCCTTGCTCCCTTGCCCAAACAAGTCAGCAAAAGAGAACGATTGCGCAGAACTTCCATTCGCAGAAACAAGAATTAAGAAACAAGAACCCAAAAAGGCGATAAGCAAACCTTTTACCTTTCGCCTTTTAACTTTTACCTCACTCAATTCCATAATACTGTTTTAAGGTTAATACTTCATTTTCATCCTCCGCCCGCTGGATACTGAGCATTTCGTTCTGATTAGTAAACTGTTGCAGGTCATTGTAATTACTGTCCATGTAATCCGCCGCCTTGTTCACCAGTTCCAGCCGTTTCGCATCCGGCATCTGCGTTTTGTTCGCATGGACGACCGCCAAAATCTGGTCGAGATCCTTGATGCTTTCCTGCAAAATCCCGGAATAAACGTTTTCCATATAGCTCAATTCCTCCGGCGAGAAATGCTGGTCATTCTTCAACAGATCCCAGGCCTGGTTATAGGAGCTCACCAATTGTACCTGCTTCTGTGTCAGGTCAGCTAACCGCGAATAATAGGCAATCGCCGTTTTGATCTGCCATAACTCGTTGTAATAGCTGCTGAACAACGTCTGCTGTTTCTTTGACCAATCCGATATTTCGCCCAACTTCGTCTGCGATAGCTGGTTCTCCAGCGTTTTCTGCGCATTCTGCAACCAGATCGTCTGGTTCTGCATCCGCTGCACCTCCAGGTCGATGGCCTTGATCACGCGGCCCACCGTTTCATTCAGCACCGAACCCACGATGAACTGCGCGTTCGCACCCTCCGGCAGCGCCACAAAAACCGTCACCGACGATATGGGCAGAATGACCATATACTTTTTCATGATTTTTAATAAGTTTTTCATTAATAATTTGATTTTAGCCGTATTCAAGAGCTCGCTTCGCTCGGTTTGACACAATACCCTCTCCTTTAGCGCTGTCCCACAGCACGCTCATCTTGTGTAGTAAATAATTTAATTAGTTCAGTTTTCGATAAACCGCCTGCTTCAGCAGCATCACGCCCTTCTCCGGGTCAAAATGAAATACCCTGCCGGTTGTCGTTTCATTCAGCACCCGGTTCTGGGGATCATATCTCCCCTCGTACCTTTGCCGTTTGAATTTTCGCGGTATCAGCTTACCGTCTCGTATGGCCTGGTAACCTGTATTCCGGGTAATGATATACAGCCTTTCATCTTCATACGTAAAAGTGATCGTGTCGTCTGCAATAGCGTAATCCCCCTGCGCATGGTTTACATAAATACCATCAATGAACTGTTGCACCTTGGCACTTTTCCGGTCTTGACAGGCCATTATGAATACCATGCCAAAAAGCATAAAAAATCCAAATTTAATTTTCATAAGTATCAATTTTTGTTAGTTAACTCCTGCGCCAGCATCGCGATACCTTTGGCGATGCTGCCATATTTTTTTGCGTATTGCTGTACCCTGACCTTCTCGCTCTCCTCGGTTGTATAAGCCAGGTATTCCATCAAACTCACCTCCGTCCGGTAAACTTTGGAGTATTGGCCGCCCAGCGAGATAAACACCTCCTTGTATTTGCGTTTCGGGTCATTAGCACGGTTCATGGAAAGGATCTGCGCCTTTTCCTTATCGGTCAATCCCAACAACTCTTGTATCGCGTCAAACTTGTTCTGGTATTTCGACTGGTCGAGCAGTATTTTACAATCGGAGTTATTGATGATGGCCTGCTTAACGATCGGTGAGGAAATGATATCCTCTACCTCCTGTGTAACGACGATCGCCTCACCAAAAAATTTACGAACGGTCTTGAACAAATAGCGCAAGTACTCGGCCATACCTTCCTTTGCAATGGCCTTCCAGCATTCTTCGATAAGGATCACCTTTCGTACCCCCTTCAGCTTTCGCATCTTGCTGATAAACATTTCCATCAGGATGAGCGTCACCACCGGGAACAGGATAGGATGATCCTTCACCGCGTCGATCTCAAACACGATAAAGCGTTCATGCAGCAGGTCCAGGTTTTCCGTCGCGTTCAGCAAATAATCAAATTCACCGCCACGGTAATAAGGATTGAGGACATACAGGAAATTTGACACGTCAAAATCCCGCTCTTTTACCTTGCCATCCGCCAGCACCTGCAAATACACCTCCATCAGGTATTCATAAAAAGTGTTGAAGCAAGGGAAGATATCCGGGTGCTGGCCCAGGTGTTCAAAGTAACCGGTCAGCGCATTGGAGATCGCCACGTATTCGGAACGCTTATAGGGCTCATCATCTTTCTTCCAGAGCGCCAGCAATAGCGTTTTGATACTTTCCTTTTTCTCCGTATCCAATATATCCCCGTCTGTCAGGTAAAAAGGATTGAACCGGATCGGGGCGGTTTCCGAATAAGTGAAGTAATAACCGCCTACCAAATCACAAAGGCCTTTATAGCTATGGCCTACATCCACCAATACCACGTGCGCGCCCTGCTCGTAGTAACTGCGAACCAGGTGGTTAGTATAAAAGGACTTGCCCGAGCCGGACGGCCCCAAAATGAACTTGTTCCGATTCGTGGTAAACCCTAATTGCATCGGCTCATCCGAAATATCCACATGCACCGGCTTGCCGGTCAAACGGTCGCCCAGCCGTATCCCAAACGGCGAAATGCTGTCCCGGTAATTACTTTCCAGGTTAAAGAAACAGGCCGACTGCTCGATAAACGTATCGAACGTATCGTTCATCGGAAAATCCGCTTCATTACCCGGCATTCCTGCAAACCATATCTGTGCTGCCGCAGCCGTTTCCTGTTTACAGGTCGCATCCAGCTGCGCCATCGCCGAACCGACCAGGTTCTTCAGATCACGCACCCGTGCCGGATCATCCGACCAGCACAGCACGTTAAAATGCGCTTTGACGGGCAATCTTTGCTCACCTATCGCCTCGTTCAAAAAATCGTTCACCGCATCCCGCGAGATCGCATTTTCCCTGGAGTAACCCGACAAAGACTGTAACCGCAGTTTTTTCGCTTCCAGCTTTTTGATCGTTTGCTGTCCGTCTTCAATAAAGACATACTGGTTCAGGATATGGTTGCAGGGCAATAAGCTGCCCAAAGGCGAGGCAAACCCCACCGAAAACTTCGTTCGGTCCGTCGAATACTTATCATAATTGATCCTTGAACCGCAAAGCCCCGGCAGATCCTCCGCATCGGCCAGCGTATACAACTCACAATGGTTTTTACCGATCCTGATCTCCTCTTTCAGGTGAATATCCTGCAACAAAGGCAGTTCTTTTTTACCGCGTAGCGTCAGGTAACGTTCAATGATACCCGCCTTTTCCCGCGTTCCCGCCAATTCATCATCACCTAAACGAAACAAACGGACAAAACCGCTATCTGATAACACCCTTTCAAACTGCCCGGCACAATCCAAAAAGTCTTTGAACAAAACCGCGTTCACCGTTTGCTGCGGTACGATACTTTTCCGCAGGACATTGCTGTAAGCCGATGAAGACAATTTCCGGTCTTTCGGCTTTTGCGTCAGGAAGATATAACAATGATGATCCAGGCACTCCCTTTCATTAAAAAACCGTTCGCTTGCCCTTGACAGAAAATCCTTACCCGCCTTTTCAAAATCCGCCCGGTAACCGCTTTCCAGCCACCAGTCCTGTTTATGAAAAACAGAACCCATCGGCAGCAAACGGATCGCTTTCACCCAGGCCTGATGATAACCCTCATAATCCCTGTCCGACAGCGTAAATATTTCCGGCAGAACCACTTCAAAAGCGATGGTAATATCCCCCTGCGCCGACAGGATCGCCCCATTCTCCACTTTGGTCAGGGGCAATAAATTTTCAATGTTGATCTGCATGACCTGCCCCTCCTGCATTCTTTTTTTGTGAATTAATTTGATTTTCAGCGATACGCAAAAGATCGTTGCGTTTAGTTTTCAGATGGATAAATAATTTCCGTGAACGCAAACTGATAAAGTCCGGCAGGTTTTTCTTCGCGAAATGTTTCGACAGGCCGTGTTCGCCAAAACGGTGGCTGAGTTTAAACACCCCATAAAACAAACCTGAACCTATCCCCAGCACCAGCGGCAGGATCACCCAAAGCGATAACCCGCAGATGTAGAGAACTGCAAAACCGATCAGCAACACCACCAGGCCAATGGCCAGGTAAGCGATATACTGCGCTTTCAGTCCTTTGAAAACGATAGGCCTGGATACGCCTTTATTAACTTGATAAATACTCATATTCTTGGTTACTAAATGTTACACCATTAGTCACACTGCGTTGAAGATTATAGCGTTCAACTGTTGCGATGGTATCGTGGATAGCGCCGCCATGACAAAACACCGCTATCCGCTCTGGTTCAAAACCACGACTTTTACCCATTGCTACCGAGTGATAGCCGAAGGTGATCACCACCCCGCCCGGCTCCAACACTTTTGGCACTTCATCTTTAAGCTGGCGGAAAGGACTGCAAATAATACCTTTGTACAGCTCCATGCTTTTACGATAAGCATATGGCGGATCGAGGAGCACCGTTTGAAACAAACCATCCTGCCAACTCCTTAAAAGCGACAACGCATCCAGGTGATAATCTGCAGGCATACCGGTATCGAGATCGTTCCGCACTTCAGCTACTGCCAGCCTGGTCCGACCAGCGAAAAGGTTCAATACCCGTCCTTCGCATCGCTTTTCCACCCATTCCCTCACGGGGCGCACCGAAAACGTGTAGCGGTGTAGCGGCGCTTTGACGTGCTCGATGACCAGCTTCTTCATAAGCCAAAAAAAGATTTGAGAACGGTTGCAACCACCACCAGAAACACGCAGGAACCAAACCAGGCCGCCGCTACCTTGTTCGTATCCGGTTCACCCGCGTTCCATTTATTAAATACCTTGATCGCACCGATGATACCGACAACGGCGCCTATCGCGTACATCAAATTACAGCCGCTGTCAAAATAACTTTTGACCTGTGTAGTGGCCGAGTTGATCCCGTTGTTCCCATCCTGGGCGAACCCATAATTAAAGGTCAGCAACGCGGCAACCAGCATCAGTGATTTGGTCAGCGCGATACGCTTTTGCGCCGCCGGCACCGCGCGGTAAGCGTTTGCCCATGCTTTCAGCGGCCGGTTAATAGCTTTTATAAATTTCATTTTGATCGTATTAGGGGTTATTGCCAGAGGTTTGTTAATTCTTCATCCGAGATCGGGAACAAAGCGTTCTCCCGGATATAGTCATTGAGCGCGCGCTCATTCACCGTTCCACGGATCGCGGCGTACTTCGTCTTAACCAGCGCGAATAGTGAAATAAAATCTTCCTTCGTCCCCTGCTCCTTGTCGAGGATAAGGAAGATGCTTTTGATCTCCTCAATCGCATCCGGTACCAGGGTTTGCTGCCTTTGACGGTTTTCATCACTCAAATCCGGCGCGAAACCGAACATACCCATGCTGAGCCGCGAAACGCCTTCGGGCAATTTCGGTTTACCCATCAGGTCATCCTCCTCATCCGCTTCCGGGCCGCCCTCCAGCTCTTCTTCCCATTCACGGCGCAGGGGCGTTATTTCCGGGCCAGTCCTTTTTCCATCGAACAATTCCTTTAACCGCTTGCCGTAGACCAGCGGTACCACCACCAAATACCAGATACTGCTCAGGATGAGCGCAGCGACCAAAAACTGCTGCCAGGTGAAATGTTTAAATAACATAAACTCTTGTTTTTTACCTGCCGCCCCATTGCGCCAGGCTGACGGAACAAAGGTTGCCGGATGTAAAATTTTAAGCT